>Ga0315284_10002023_pt1 | contig 29107 bp, 26 predicted proteins | sample YL17G09_16_MG_FD_203696 | JGI IMG/M metagenome (GOLD analysis project Ga0315284, IMG submission 203696) | Sediment microbial communities from Yellowstone Lake, YNP, Wyoming, USA - YL17G09_16 | ecosystem: Environmental > Aquatic > Freshwater > Lake > Sediment | place: USA: Wyoming | collected...
ATTCGGACGACAAAAGCCATTCTGTTTTATCTTTATCTTTGGCAGCTGAAAGAGTATCACGTCGGCCGCTTTTTTGATCATTTCAGAACGGAAAAGGGGAGGAGGCTTATCCTTAATCCCTTGAATGTCATTAAAATTATTCTGCTTTTGTCTTTTCCCGCTTATCCCCTGCTGCTCATGTTTTCCGTTTTTGTTTTGTATATATTCGAATTTCTCAAAACAATATTCGATTTTCTCAGAAAACAATTAAAAAGGCCGGTTTTCACCTTCAAGGCCGTCTTTTTGATTTCCGCCGCTTTAATTTTTGAAAGCGTCTTTCTTTTTGTTCTCCTTCAAAACATAAAAGGCGTAGAAAACATAGTTTGGTTTATTTTCTGGCTTTTGATTTTCGACATTTTAACCCCGATAATTTCTTCTTTGATCGTTCTTATTTTCCAGCCCTTGGCGGTCCTGCAAAGGAACCGTATTATAAAAAAAGCGAAAATAAAGCGGGAACAATTCTCCTCCGTCGCTAAAAGCTATGGAGGATCCTCCGAAGCCTTCGGCGAAGGAGGAAAAAATCTCTTAGTGATCGGAATTACGGGCAGTTACGGCAAAACCTCGACCAAAGAATTTCTGGCCGCGATTTTATCCGAAAAATTTGAAGTCTTGAAAACCAAAAAGCATCAAAATTCGGAAGTCGGGGTATCTCTCTGTATTTTGAATGATTTGAGGCCCGAGCACGAAATATTCATCTGCGAAATGGGAGCTTACAACAGGGGAGGGATAAAATTACTTTGCGGTATCGCCAAGCCGAAAATAGGCGTCATTACCGGCATTAACGAACAGCACATGGCGACTTTCGGCTCTCAGGAGAATATTATAAAAACAAAATACGAGTTAATTGAGAACTTGCCGAAAGATGGTGTGGCATTTTTCAACGCGAAAAATAAATATTGCGTGGAACTTTATAAAAAGACTTCGGGAATCAAAAAAGTTTTATACGGCCAGGAAGCCAGATTTTTCGGGGAAGAAAATATACTAGGGGCGATGGCGGTTGCTCGGGAATTAGGAATGACCGAAGAAGAAATTTTAAAAGCCACAGATAAAATTGAGAATAAATTCCCCGGAATTAAGATAAAAGAGGGGATTAATGGATTAAAAATTATTGATGCCACTTATTCCGCAAATCCGGACGGCGTAATAGCCAATTTGGAATATTTAAGAACCCTTCGACAGGCTCAGGGAAAATTAGTAATTGTGATGCCTTGTTTGATTGAATTGGGCAAGGCGTCAAAAGAGGTTCACGGGAGAATTGGAAATAAAATCGGTGAGATTTGCGATTTGGCAATAATCACCACTAAGGATAGATTCAAAGAAATCAAAGAGGGGGCAGGGGGTAAGGCTTTATTTCTCGAAAACCCAAAAGAAATTTTAGAAAAAATAAAATCCTTTTGCAGAGAAGGAGACGTTGTGCTTCTGGAAAGCAGGGTGCCGAGCTTATTAATTAAAAAATTAATAGGGCGATGAGTTTTTTTAAACCAATTTCAATATCTTTGTCTCCTAATACCGAAAAGGATGATGTCCGGCTGGCTTTTAAGTTAAAATTTCAGCCGTGGAAATGGGAAACGGGAAAAGAAATTGAAGAATTAGAAAATGAATTTAAAAATTATTTGGGGGTGAAATATGCGATATCTTTTAATAGCGGGAGGTCGGCTTTAATGGCGATTTTAAATTCTTTAGGATTAGAAAAAGGGAGCGAGGTTTTATTGCAGGCTTTTACCTGTAATGCGGCGGCAAATCCAATAATTTGGGCGGGGTTGAAACCGGTTTATGTGGATTGCAATGAGAAAACTTTTAATATTGATATAGAAGATTTAAAGAGAAAAATTACGCCAAAAAGTAAAGCAGTAATGGTCCAACATACCTTTGGTTTACCTGCCGAGATGGACGAGATTTTGGAAATTTGCCAAGAGGGCGAAGAAGATAAATCTTCTTCTTCCCCCCTCGCTGAAGCTCGGGGAAATAATTTAATCTTAATTGAGGACTGCGCTCATTCTTTAGGAGCTACCTACGGAGGAAAGAAAGTGGGAACTTTCGGTAAAGTTGCTTTCTTTAGTTTCTCCCGCGACAAAGTAATTTCCTCGGTTTATGGCGGCATGGCGGTGACAGATGACGATAATTTAGCCGGCATAATAAAAAAATACCAGTTAGAAATCGGCTATCCGCCGAATTTCTGGATTTTTCAGCAATTATTGCATCCGATCCTGATGAACTGGCTGATTCTGCCGACTTACAGATTATTGGGAAAATATCTTTTAGTTTTATTTCAATGGCTTCATATTTTATCAAAAGCCGTTCACTGGAAAGAAAAAAGAGGCAAAAAACCTTGCTATTTTCCCAAAAGATTACCCAATGCTTTGGCAGTTTTAGCCCTAAACCAATTTAAAAAACTAGAGAGATTTAATATCCATCGAAAAGAGATTGCTGAATTTTATCGAGAAGAATTAAAAAATACCTCATTTAAGTTTCCGCCGGAGTCAGAACAAATTTATCTTAGATTTACAGTAAAACATCAAAAAGCCAAAGAAATTATAAAAAAGGCCTGGCGGAATAATTTGTTGATAGGGGATTGGTATACGACTCCGATTGCTCCCCATGATACGAAATTAGATAAGATGCAATATGCGATAGGCAGTTGCCCGAAGGCCGAAAAATTAGCCCAAATAACTTTGAACTTACCAACTCATATTAATATTTCAAAAGAAGAAGCTCAAAGAATCGTTGATTTTCTTAAAAATGTATAAAATAAATTATCCAGTTATAGATTTGCACGCTCATTTAAGAAACGATATTCCTTTCCATACAAAAATTGCCAAGGAAAGCGGGATTGATGTTGTGGTTTATATGGCAAACTGTTCGCCGTCGCTTGATAATTTGAGAAGAATAAAAAAATCTTTAAAAGAAAAAAGATACTGTAAAGCAATCCCAGTGAGCGCCATAACAAAAGGGCTTCGAGGAAAAGAATTAGTAGAGATAGATAAAATAAAACCTTATGTAGCAGGGTTTAGCGATGACGGAAAATATTTAAAAGATTTAGGTTTACTTAAAGAAATTTTAATGAGAAAAATTCTGGTTTTGGTCCATTGCTCCCCATCTTATGAAATCGGAGTGAAAAACCCTAATTTAGAAACTGAATTTGTCGAAAGATATCTGAATTTTTTAGACAAAAATAAGAAAAATATTAAAGGATGGCTTCATATTCAACATGTAAGTAAAAAAGAAAGTGTTAAATTGATTAAAGAAGCAAAAAAGAAAGGTATAGATTTATCCTGTGAAACCTGCCCTCATTATTTCACTTATTCAAAAGACGACTTAGATACAAAAGTTAACCCTCCCTTGGGAACTAAAGAAGATATAATAGCTATAAGAGAGGGATTAGCCGATGGGACAATTGATGTTATCGCCAATGATTATGCGCCGCTTCCAAGAAAAACAGGAATAGCCGGTTTTAGGTCATTTTTATCACTTTCTTACGGATTAGTTTTGGAAGGAGTTTTAACCGAAAAACAATTAAAAGAAAAAATATATTTAAATCCAAAAAAAATAATTAAAAGCGGAGGATATAAATTAAGAATATGATAATTGAAGAAATAAAAGACAAAAATATTTGGGAGAATTTTCTTTTGGGGTGTGATGAGAAAACCTTTTTACAGTCTTGGAATTGGGGAGAATTTAATCAGAAGACAGGGAAAGAAATTTGGCGATCGGGGATTTTTGAAGATGATAAATTAGTTTCCGTTGCACTGATTATAAAAAATGTTGCCAAAAGAGGCACTTATTTAAATATCCCCCACGGTCCGATTACAATAAATGGATTTGGTGAAAAAAAGGAAATATTAAGTATTTTATTGGATGAATTAAAAAAAATAGGCAAGAAGGAAAAAGCTGATTTTACAAGAATAGGTCCTATTTGGGAAAGGAATGAGGAAAACGAAAAATCCTTTAAGGACAATGGATTTAAAAAAGCACCAATGCATGAAAATACGGAAGCCAGCTGGAAGTTGGATATTATACCTTCGGAAGAAGACCTGCTGAAGAATATGAGAAAAACGACGCGATATTTGATTCGGCAAGCGCAAAAAGATGAAAACATTGAAACTTTTCAGCGATGGGATATAAGCGATGTAGAAACCTTTAACAAGATTCATCAAGAAGTTGTAAAAACTCAGAAGTTTGTTCCATTTTCTTTAAAATATTTTAAAAACGAATTTTCAGCATTTAATAAGGATAATCAAATTTCTATTTTCTTTGGAAGATACAAGGGAGAAATTATCGCCGCCTCATATGTGATCTTTTGGTCAAATATCGGTTTTTATCACCACGCAGCCTTATTGCCTCAATATCATAAAATTCCGATTTCTTATTTGCTTTTATGGGAAGCGATAAAAGAAGCGAAAAACAGAAGATGCGATTTATTTGATTTTTGGGGATACGTGAATCCCGAAAAAGAGCCAAAACATCCATGGGCAGGACCAACGCTTTTTAAGATGGGTTTTGGCGGCAATGCTTTTGAATACGTAAAAACTCAGGATTTTCCGCTTTCCAAAAAATACTGGCTGACTTATATTTTTGAAACATTGAGAAAAATAAAAAGGGGACTTTAGCGATGAAGTTTGCCCCTTCGGGGTTTGCCTTCATCTTCACCTCGCTTCCTTAAGAAGCTTGGTAGGCGATGAAGTTTACCCCTTCGGGGAGCGATGAGGGATAAACCCTCATCTATGACCCTGCGCCCCACTTTGCGGGGCTTGAGTGTTTGCCTTCATCATCACCTCGTTTTACTCGGTTTATGAGAAACTATCGAAAACCGCATCGATATAAAAGAAAAAAATCGATTTTAAAGAACCGATTTTTTTGGTCGGGTATTTTATTTTTTGTTTTTTTGTCTTCCTTTTTTTATTTTCTGTTTCTTTCTCAAACTTTTCAGGTCGAAAAGATTATTACGGCCGGCGAGAAAAAAGTTTCAAAAGACGAGCTGAAGTTGTTGATAGAAAAAAATTTGGAAAACAGAATATTATTCTTTGACACAAAGAGCATTTTTCTGGCTAATTTAAACGGATTGAGAAAAAACATTTTAAATGATTTTCCCCAGATAGCCGGGGTTGAAATTAAAAGAAAATTTCCCGATACCTTGAATATTGTCGCAGTAGAGAGATTAGGCCTCGCAACCTGGTGCTACGAAGAGCAATGTTTTTTATTAGATAATGAAGGAGTAATTTTTGCTTTGTCCGCCGAAGCCTTCTTGCCCGCCGTAGCTTCAGCGGAAGCGGAGGCGGAAGCGGAAGGAATTCCTTTAGAGACAAATTTAATCAAAATTATTGATGAACAAAACAAAGAACCGTTTAAATTGGGAGAAAAAGCGATTGAAAAAGAAAATCTGTCTAAAATCTTAGCGGTTAATTCCAAATTGTCGGATTTTAAAATTTCCGTTAAGGAATTTCTGATAGTTTCCGGTGAAAAATTGGAGGTTTTGACTTCGGAAGATTGGAAGATTTATCTGAATCTTCAGCAAGACATCGACTGGCAGATGACAAAACTGAGGGCCGTTTTGGAAGAAAAAATCCCTCCTGAAAAAAGGAAGGATTTGGAGTATATTGAATTGAGATTCGGGAATCTGGCTCCCCTTAAGTACAGGGACTAATCGAGAGAAGAGATATTTATCTCTTCGATCTTATAGATAAAGATGGAATAACCGATTTTGGTTATTGGTTGATACTTATTCAGCCAGAGATAATAACTGTCGGGGCCGGCAAAATTAGAAATTCTTGTTCCTCGGCCGCCTTGTAAAAAACTGGCGGAAACCGCCAAATAGCTGCCCTTTGGCAGTTCTTTAGGATCCCGAGAGCCCCACCAGGGAGCGAATTTCGTTCCCAAATAATATCGAGGATCGCCCCCGCCGAAGTAATCAAGATAAATCGTATCGATTCCGTTTTTTTCAACCCAGTTTTTTAATCCCTTTAAATCCTGGCCCCAATCAAGATTGGAATCAACGACGTATTTATAACCCGACTCGGGACCGCCAACCGATTCATTAAAATAAGCCAAAAAATGAGGAAAAACCGAAATCACCGAAACTGCCTGCCATAAAATCAAAAAAGCCAGCAGAAAGCATTTTAGCTTCAGATGAGGTTCTCTTAATAAGCCGGAGACTGCTCCGCTTACCAGTAAAATCGTAAAAGGAAAAACCGGCAATAAATGCCGGATTCCAATGTTAAGATTGCCCTGTATGCTTACTGCCCAATAGATTCCGACGAAAACCAGCATTGAAAATTCCGGAAAATGTAATTTTAGCCAATTTATCATCCTGTTTTTAGTATCTTTCCAGAAAGGTTTTTTAATAGCCCAGGCGGCATATAAAAGAGCGATTAAGGTTAAAATGTGAAAAGCCAGGGGTTCTTTTATCAGATAGACTATCGGGAAATAACTTCTCCAGCCGATATTTGACACTTCGCCGAGAAAATAAGTGGTATTGCCTCCGGCAACCCTGTGAAAAACCATGGAAACTCCGGTCAGATAGAGCGCATAAGGCCTGAGTATCGGCTTATCCGAGGCGAAAATTATCGGTTTTTTGATAAATTCGGGGGTGTCTTTCAGATAAAATTCGGTATCCGAAACTTGTCGATCCTTGGGATAATTCCAGGTGTGAAACTGATAAACAGGCCAGATCAGTAAAAATCCAATCAAAAAAACCAAAAATCCGGTTCTTACTGTTTGTAAAAACGTCCCTGATTTCGTCAGCCTCCCGAGCGTAGCGAAGGGGGGAGATGAACGAATGTTCAGCGACCACCAGACCAATCCAATAATTCCGAAAAAGGGGACTAAAAGAATTACCGAGAATTTTAACAATTGGGCGATTCCGAAAACAACCCCCGCAATAATTATGTTTTTTTTCACGGGCGATTTCAGCGATTTCAAAAAATAATACGTGGCGACGGTCACTCCCGCCGCCGCTCCCACATCCGTAGTAACCAGCCTTCCGTGAGCCAAAAGAGTCGGCGAAAAAGAAAATAAAAACAAAGCCAATAATCCCGCCTTGTTTCCGAATAATTCTTTCGCCCATTTGAAAATAAAAAATCCCAGCAGAATTAAAATCAAAATCATGGGCATTCTTCCCCAAAGAATCATTTTATCCGCCGGATTGCCGATGTTATAGAGAAAATAACGGCCGAAATCCCACTGGCCGTTAATATCGCTTTTCCAGGCGGATATTTCTGAAGGAAATTTTATTTTCTCTTGTGCTGAGTTCGCCGAAGCATTAATGAAAAGCAGGGGCAGGGCGGCCAGATCTTTGATCAAAGGCGGATGTTCGGGATTCAATCTCATATCTTTCTGGGTTAAATAGCTGTATCCCGCGGGCAGATGAACGACTTCATCCATTGTCAAAGAGTCGTTCTTGATACTAAAAACGGCAATTAAAAAAACAAAAGCCAAAAGACAGAGAGCTATTAAGTTAGTAAGACGATTAGATAATTCCATTATTTATATTATACAAGCCTTAGTTTAAGTGTCAAAACTTCCTTTTCTATCACTCTCAGGCCTTGACTGCTGATTTCGGTTTGTTATAATGAAGGGGTCGAAGTTTAGTACTCAAAGAGATAAATCTCTTTTCGACCTTCGTTTTTGCGTACTCAAAGAGATAAATCTCTTTTCAACCTTCGCTTTTGCGTACTCAAAGAGATAAATCTCTTTTCAACCTTCGCTTTTGCGTACTCAAAGAGATAAATCTCTTTTCAACCTTCGCTTTTGCGTGGCAAAAGCTCGGCGTATGAAGATAACTGAACGCCAAGGAGAAATTTTAAACAGAATAGTCGGAGAATACATTAATTCGGCGGAGCCCGTAAGTTCCAAACTGCTTGAAAAAAAGTACGATTTTGACATTTGTCCGGCTACTATCAGAATTGAAATGCAAAAATTGACCGACGACGGTTTTATTTCCCAGCCTCACACTTCGGCGGGCAGGGTTCCCACCGATAAAGGTTATCGGTTTTTCGTTGATGATTTATTGGAAAGCGGATTCTTAAACGAAGATCCCGATTTCAGATTACCCGCGATGGGGGATTCGATTAAATTTATTCAACTGCTTACAAAAAACCTGGCCGAGATTTCCTCCGGCTTGGTTCTTACTTATTTATCGGATGAAAAGATTTTATGGAAAGAAGGTTGGGGGGAAATTCTTCGGGAACCGGAATTTAAGGAAACAAAAATTATTTCCAACTTCACCGAACTTATCGAGAATTTCGAGAAAGAAATCGAGGACATCGAAATCAATATCAATTCGGGAATTAAGGTTTATATCGGAAAAGAAAATCCCTTCCACAAAGCCCGGGAATTCAGTATAATTATCACCAAGTGCCATTTCCCCGGAAAAGAAAAAGGGTTTTTGGCGATAATGGGCCCGAAAAGAATGGCCTATGACAAAAACATCGGTTTAATTAATTCTTTAGCCGAAGCTTTAGCCAGGCGAGAGTTGGAAGAGTTTTAATAATATGACAGAGGACAAAGAAAAAAAAGAACTGAACATCGAGGATTTAAAAAAAAGGGGCGAAGAAAATAAATTTTCTTCTTCCTCCGAGTCCCGTTTACGGGACGAAGGTGGAAAAGAGCGCGAGGCGCTCTTTAACCCCATCGATATATCTCGGGAATTGGAGGAGTGCCAGAAATTAAAAGACGAATACTTGCAGGGTTGGCAAAGAGCAAGGGCGGATTTTTTAAATTACAAAAAAGAAGAAATTGAAAGAATCGGGGAATTTTTGAAATATTCCGCGGAAGAGTTTGTCTTAAAAATTTTACCCGTTTTGGATAATTTCGACGTAGCCGTAAAAAAATTGCCCGAAAATTTAAAAGTCGAAGAAGGATTGCCTTCTTCTTCCTTCGCTGAAGCTCGGGAAAGTGATGAAAACCCCGAAGGAGAACCTTCGGTTCCCTACGGGGCAAGCATAAAAGGTTTTTTACAGATTAAAAGACAGTTAGAAAATTTCCTGAAGAATCAAGGCGTTGAAGAGATTAAATCAATAGGGGAGAAGTTTGATCCAAATTTACATGAAACAGTGGGAGAAGTTGAAATAAAAGATAAAGAATCAGGAATTATAATTGAAGAAATTCAAAAAGGTTATAAAATAAACGGCAGGCTCTTGCGGCCCGCCAAGGTAAAAGTCGTTAAATAATTATAATTTATATTACCCCTAACATCACATGATGGAGTGGGGTCGGGAGAACCCTCCGGTTCTTCCGTGTAGGAAAACAGGCTTTAGCCGAAGGCTAAAACGTTAGAAACCGAGGGTTTCTAAAGAGCGAGCCGAAGGCGAAGCGACAAACATGGCGAAATCAATAGGTATCGATTTAGGCACATCAATATCAAAAATGGCTTCCATTATAAACGGTGAGCCAAAATGCATAGAAACCCGTGAGGGCTCGGTTTTGATGCCCTCTGTAGTCGCTATTTCAAAAACCGGCGAAAGAATCGTCGGAATTTTGGCCGAGAGGCAGGCGATTACTAATCCCAAAAATACGATTCATTCGGTCAAAAGATTTATCGGAAGAAGGTATTCCGACCCCGAAGTTCAGAAAGAACTGAAACTTTTGTCTTACGAAACTCGGGAAAGACAGGACGGAGAAGTCGAGGTGAAAATGGGGGACAAATGGTATACTCCGATTGAAATTTCGGCTCAGATACTGCAAAAATTAAAGCTGGATGCCGAAGAAAAATTGGGGGAAAAAATCACCGATGCGGTTATTACCTGTCCCGCCAACTTTGATGACTCCCAGAGAAAAGCGACAAAGGCGGCGGGAGAAATCGCCGGTTTCAACGTTTTAAGAATAATCAACGAGCCGACGGCTGCGGCTTTATCTTACGGCTTTACCAAAAAAACAAACCAACAGATTGCAGTTTATGATTTCGGAGGCGGAACTTTCGACGTTTCAATTTTAAACACCACTCCCGAGACGGTCGAAGTTATGGCCACGGGCGGAGAAGCGCATTTGGGCGGAAGAGATTTTGACCAGAGAATAATCAATTGGGTTATCGACCAATTCAAAAAAGATCAGGGGATTGATTTATCAAAGGACCCTTTGGCTTTGCAGAGATTAAAAGAGACGGCTGAAAAAGCAAAGATAGAATTATCTTCGGCCCTGGAGACGGAGATTAATCTTCCTTTTATCACCTCCGACGCTTCGGGACCAAAACACCTTCTTTATAAATTATCCAGAGCTCAGTTTGAAAATCTGAGCCGGGATTTGATTGAGAGATCCATTAGCAGAGTGGGAAAAACCTTGGAAGAAATCAAAATGAAGAAATCCGATATCGAGGAAATTGTTTTGGTCGGCGGAACGACTTTAATTCCGGCCGTCAGGGAACAGGTAAAAGAATTTTTCGGCAAAGAACCCAATAAATCCATTAATCCCGAAGAAGTGATAGCCATTGGGGCATCAATACAGGCGGAAATTTTAAGAGCAAAAACGGAAGGAAGAGCTCCCGAAGGAGACATTAAAAGCGTCTTGCTGCTGGATGTGTTGTCCTTGTCTCTTGGGATAGAAACTTTGGGAGGAGTAGATACCATAATGATAAATAAAAATACCACTATCCCGACTGCAAAAACCCAGATATTCTCAACCGCGGGCGACAATCAGCCGTCAGTTGAAATAAATGTTTTGCAGGGGGAAAGATCGATGGCGGCCGACAACAGGTCCGTTGGAAAATTTATTTTGGATGGAATTCCGCCGGCTTCCAGAGGCATTCCTCAAATCGAGGTTATTTTCGACGTTGACGCTAACGGAATCCTGACCGTTACCGCAAAAGATAAAGCAATGGGAAAAAGCCAATCAATCAGAATTGAAGGCTCTATTGGCCTTTCAAAAGAGGACGTTGAGAAGATGAAAAAAGAAGCCGAACTGCACGTCCAAGAAGATAAGGAAAAGCGAGAACTGATTGAAACCAGAAATTTGGCAGATAACCTGATTTACACTTCGGAAAAAGCCTTAAGAGAAGCCGGAGATAAAATTTCTTCCGAGGCGAAAAAAGAAATAGAAGAGAAAATAGAAGCTTTGAAAAAAGTAAAAGATAGTGATAATATGGATGATATAAAAAATAAAAATTCGGAATTGTCTCAGGCCGTCCAAAAAGTCGGAGCGGAATTATATAAACAATCAAGCGCCCAAAAACCGCCGGAGGAAGGACAGATTCCAAAAGCAGAAGAAGGAGAGTACAAAGAAAAACCGTAATCATAAATCATGGCAAAAGATTACTATCAAATTTTAGGCGTTTCTCAAAACTCTTCCGAAGAAGAGATTAGGAAGGCGTTTCATAAATTAGCCCATAAATATCATCCCGACAAAGGCGGCGACGAGAAGAAATTTAAAGAAATAAACGAAGCCTATCAGATTCTTTCCAATAAAGAGAAAAGGGCGCAATATGACAGATTCGGCCAGGTCCCCGAAGGGATGCCGGGAGGCGAGCCGGGATTCGATTTTAACTGGGCCTGGGGAAACCCTTCCCAGGAACGGGGTTCCGATTTTGAATTTGATTTTGGAGACTTGAGCGAGATGATGGAAGATTTTTTCGGGTTCGGATCTCCCAGAAAAAAACAGGATTTGAAGAAAGGAAAAAACATTGAAATCGAATTGGAAATTCTTTTGGAAGACGTTCTCAAGGGAGGAGAAAAAGAAATTAACCTGGGAAGATTTACTTCCTGTTCCCGCTGTCAGGGAAAGGGAGCGGAACCCGGAACGCAGGTCAAAGAATGTTTTTCCTGCCGGGGAACGGGACAGGTCCAGCAGATTAAAAGAACGCTTTTCGGTTCTTTCACCAGAGTTACCGTTTGCCCCGAATGCGGAGGAGAAGGATTCAAATCGGAAAAACCCTGCAATGTCTGCAAAGGGGAAGGAAGAATATGGGCGGAGGAAAAAATAAAAGTTTTCATTCCTTCGGGCGTAGACACCAACCAGGTGATAAAAATTGAAGGGAAAGGAGAGGCCGGCAAAAAAGGAGGAAAAACGGGAGATTTGTATATAAGAATTTTTGTAAAACCTCATTCGGTTTTTGAAAGAAAAGGAGATGATTTACACGTTTCCTTTCCGATTTCTTTTTCTCAGGCCGTGCTCGGCCATGAGATTGAAGTGCCTACGCTGGGAGAAACAAAAATTTTATTGAAAGTTCCCGAAGGTACGGAGTCGGGGAAGATATTGAAAATATCCAATAAAGGAATTCCTCATTTTTCAGGTTATGGCAGAGGGAATATGTATGTCGAATTGATCGTAAAGACGCCCAAGAAGTTGACAAAAAAACAAAAAGAGTTATTGGAAAGATTGAAGGAAGAAGGAATATAACAACCATTCGTCGCGAAGCGAAGCGCCCCCGTAGCTCAATTGGTAGAGCAACTCCCTTTTAAGGAGGAGGTCAGAGGTTCGAGTCCTCTTGGGGGCACAAGCACATGCTAATCCAAGTGACTGGGTGGCATGACCAAAAAACTGAAGCGAAGATTACTCTTCGATGTAACTCAGCTAACATATTACACGTCGAGTGACTGAGTCGTCCCTCGTATTTTTTTAAAAAAGTTCGCATTCGGGACACAGAGCTAATAGGTTTAAAAACAAGCAAAAAATAAATCTATGAAATTAAAAATCGAAAATTGGAGAAAAATTGGCCCCATCGTTTTCTTAATTATTGTTGGTTTGATTGTGTTTAATACAGATGTTTCTAATGAAACAAAATTAGGTGCGACTGTAATGTTGATTCTCCTCGGTTTTTATTTTTTTGATGATTCTGCTCATAAGCAAATACGCGGAAATATTTTAAGCGACGAAGAAAAAGCTAAAAGAGAAAACCCATTTATAAAATGATTGAAGAATCTCCTTATATAAAGATTTTAATCTGGGCTTATAACAAACAAGAAACTGGTTTTACGTGGGACGATCTTGAGAAAGAATTTAGGCTAACTGAATCACAAAAACTTTGGGTGCAGAAAATATTTCGTTCCAATATGCCAGCGAGCGAGAATTTAATTGATCATTTAAGTTATGATGACAAATCTGATTCGCATTTATTTATGATAACTGCAAAAGGAACTTCTGCCGCAGTCGATTATCTGAGCTTGGAAGAAGCAAAAAGTAGTAGTCGCAGGGCTGAAAAGATTGCCTTAGTTGCGATTATTATTGGGGTGATTGTTGGTGCGATACAAATTCTTGTAGCGTTGCGAATAATTAAATAAAATGAAAAGAAAAATCACCGAGTTCTTCGGTGATTTTTTGTTTATTCCTATTCCAATACTATCTTTTTATCTTTGAGGGTTAACTTGCTTTTAAGAAATGAGAGCAGTTCTCGTTTCTCGTACATCGTTCCTTCCGCTAAAAGATATTTTACATAGTTTCGCATATCAATCTCCGAATTACGCGCTTCTTTCTTATCTCCGAGCACTCCGATTCGGAATCTGTTGAACCTGGCAATCTCTTGCTCGATTTTAGTTTTAATTCCGATATCATCTATGTCTATTCTATCAACTAAAACCGTCAGCTCGTTTATCAGATCCTGTTCGGTGATAGGCGGATTTTTGCAGTCAAGGTTTTTACCCTTGGTGCAGAAATAGTACACGTGGCGATTAACTCCGCCGTTTTTAAGCTTTTTAAACTTTTCGCCGGCAGTTATGCTTGATCCGCAGTAGCCGCATCTTATCAGTTTCGTGAAGGCAAATTCTTTTGATTCCGTTCTCGGTATGAAGTTTTCGTTCAGCACAGTTTGGACTTTATCAAATAGTTCTTTGGTAATAATTGGGATGTGCTTGCCCTGATACCAATTGCTGCTTTTTATCGGGTATTCAAACTCGCCGTAGTAAAATGTATTTCTAAGCAGTAAATAGATGTTTCCCAGGGTTAGCGGCATATCATTCTTGGTTTTAAAACCGATATCCCTTAGCCAGCGGAATACCTTTCTGCCTGACCATTGTTCGTTTCCGACTTTTTCAAACATCTGCTTGATCGTCGGGGACCGTTTGGGATCCAATCTTACTTGGCACTTCTTATCAACGTTCTTTTCATTTAAATATCCTGTCGGAGCCATGCTCGGGCGATAGCCCATTTCGCACCTTGTTTTTAATCCGCGTTTCACATTAACTGCTTTGTTATCATTTTCCAGTTTTGCCTGCGATCCTAAAATCATCAGCAAAAACTTCTCATTTGGGTTATTGCCAAACCTCTGCCCATACGTCCTTATATCTAAAAGAAGTTTTTGATCCATTAGGTCTACAATTGAACCCAGATCGCCAGCATTACGTGATAATCTGTCCGGAGCCCATGTTAAGATGCCGTTGTATTTCTTTTCTCGTACTTCAGATAGCATTTGGTTGAATACGGCTCTCTGGCCGACTTCCTTGGACGAATGAGCTTCACGCTTGATATCAACTACCTGCAGACGTTCCCGTTCGGCCAAGGCCAGCATTTCCTTTACCTGAGATTCAATAGACAAAGCTTGCTGGTCCTCGGCTTCCATGCTTTTACGGGCATAAAGGCAGTATTTGACCGGAAGGGCAGCCATAGGCACTCGATTGCGTGTTTGCGTTATTATTTGTTCCATACGCTTGTATCGATTGGTTAATAATATGTTTCGACGACCTTTCGAGGAGAGGATGCCGCAATCCCATAGGGGAGTCCAGGCCCTATCAGTTGATAAGCTGTCGGTAAGTTAAATCCTATTATTAAATGAAGCAATTTTTTGGTAGAATATTTTAATGGATTCATTGGTTGACTACAAATTAGATAAAGACATTTTCTCAAATGATGAGCAATATTTTTTTACGCTTTTAAGTACGAGATTTGAGTTGGTTAACGATAGGCTTGCAAAATTATTGGAAAGAAAATACGATAAAAAATTTAAACCAATCTACATTCTTTCAGCTCCCTATAACAAATTTTTTCAGAAAGAAAACTACATAATTTTAAATAAAAAGCTTAAAGAACTAAAGAAGAAACTAAAAATAAATAATTTAATTTTTCTCCAAGAGTACGAAGAACTCAATGAGGAATTTTCCGAATCTGGATTTATAGGGGAGATCATTAAAAATTTAGCCAAAAAACAAGAAAATATTTTTTTTATTTCTTTTACAAGTTCTTTTCTTAAGTTAAATCATCCAAAATTATTTTTACTTGGGCCTGATCCTATGATCGCTACAAAATATGATAATAAAATAGAGCAAATAAAGTTATTCAAGGATTTGGACTTACCTCGAAATGAAACTAAAATATATGAAAATATAGAATTGATAAGAAAAGACATAGATAGATTACTGCCTTTTTTTATTTCCTCTGCCTACACAAGCGGAGGTCACGAAAGTGCCACAATTCATACGTTAGAAGAATTAAACGCTTTTTATAACACCATTAGAGAAATAAATAAATCACAGAAATTTTTAGTCGCCAAATTGATTAAAAATATAAAACTCTCCCCAAATACAAATGCAATAGTTTTTGGCGAAAATAAAACAGAAATAATTGCTATCACCGACCAAATATTAAGGAGCAATGCATATTTAGGGAATATCTATCCTTCTCGAGTTAATTTAAGGAATCGCCAAATTATAATTGAGACAACGAAAAAAATTGGAAATTTTCTTTCCAAATTAGGTTATAGGGGATTATTTGGTTGCGATTTTTTAATCGATGGAAAAGGAAATTGCTTTGTTATAGATCTCAATCCAAGGAGGCAAGGAGGATATTTAGTCAATTATTTAATGTCAAAAAAAATTGACGTATTAGAGCTTGAATTGAAATTATATTTAAACCAAAAACTGCCATCTTTTAATTATGATGATTTTCAGTCGAACTTTGTGTGGGCTCACAGTAAATTAAAAAGTCACCATCGTTTTCAGGAAATAATAGGAGAATTAAAAGAAAATGAAGAGGTTACGCCCTTCAGATCTATTGGGGGGGGTGAATTTAAGGCAACCTTTTTCCCAAAAGGATTTCTTTTCGAGGGGGGCAATATGGGTTATTATATCGTTAGCGGTAAAAATTATGAAGATATACTGAGGAAAGCTAAAGAAATTCCAGAAATTTTATTGATTCAAAATTTAGAATAAATAATCTAGCTAAAAATTAGTTTTAAAATCGCCATTCTAACGAATAATCCATTGGCGCTTTGTTGAAAATATTTTGCATGAGTAGATTCATCTACATCTTTTGCAATCTCATCAATTCTTGGTAGTGGGTTCATAATAATTGAACCTTTTTTCATTTTAGCGGCTCTACTTGCGTTCATCTGATAACTATTTCTTTTTTTAGAATTAATTCTAGGAGTTATGGGCATTCCGGCCATGTATATTATATCTTCATCATTAATTTCAAAATATTTACTATTAGATAACTTAAAATTTGAGTTTTTTATTTTATCTAAATAATTTTTAGGCATTTTAAGACAATCAGGAGCTACTAATTTTATTTTATTGCCCTGGAAAAGACTTAACCCGATAATCAGAGAGTGGGCAGATCTCATATTTTTTAAGTCTCCTATTATTGATATTTTTAGATTATCCAATCTATTAAATTCTTTTTTAATTGTATATAGGTCGATAAGGGTTTGCGTCGGGTGTTGGCCATTGCCATTCCCGCAATTTATAATAGGTTTGTTTATTGTTTTTATTGCGATATTGGTCGAATTTTCTGAATAATGTCTTAGGCAAATAACATCGGAATAGTCTCCAATTATTTTAATTGTGTCTTCTAGACTTTCTCCCTCAGACATGTTTTTTTCTTTCTTTGTTTCAAATAGACTGACTACATTTCCTCCCAACTTTTGCATAGCGACCGAAAAACCAATCCGTGTTCGCGTGGAAGGTTGGAAAAATAAAATTGCTAATACTTTATTATCTAAGTCATTTTTAAATTTATCTGGATTTTTTTCAATTAATTTAGCCATATTCAAGATATCTTCGATCTCATTCCTGCCCAGAGATTCTATATTAAGTAAATGCTTTAAATTCATTTGTGAATAATTTTAAGAATAGTAATAAAAATTACTTTTGTCAGAAAAACTAAGCGTATTGTGGTGACAAGGAATACAACGCGGCCCTAATTTTATATCGTATTTTTTTGCTATTTTTGAACCTTCCTCCCATGCTATTTTTAAGGTTTCAATAGAAGGCGGGGGAAAATCTTTTAACGGTGTCTTTAGAGAAGGTCTAAATGGGCTCAAAACAGGAGAAACTCCAATGCTGGCTAATAATTCTATTCCCCCTAAGGTATCTTTTACTGGTTCTAATCCTACCAACAACAATGAACGAACATTGTTTTTTCCGAATACCTTGACAGCTCTTTCTAAAAATTTTACATAATGGCTTCTGCCAACAGAATATTTTCCAACGATCATATCACTCGACAATTTTTCATTAAAAATTTCTAAATTAATTGAAAGCTCATGCACGCCCCAGGAATGTAATTTATCAACATATTTTATATCTGGTCTGGGAACCATCATAATATCAACCGGGATATCAAAAGCTTTAGTAACTTTTTCATAAACTTCATCCATATATGGATAGTCTTGAGGAAAAGGCGTCCCACCGCTAATTAAAACATGTTTTGCCGGAAGAACAGGATCTTTAATCGCCACCTCAATTGATTCAATCAGATCTTTTATATCTTTTTTTTGATACTTAAAAGTTAGCGAAGAGTCACAAAATTTACAAGCAAAGGAACAACCAGCGATGGGTGAAATTCTGACTCTATCCGTATGTGTCATAGCAAACCAACTATAGAGTTCGCCCTTCTCGTTTTTTTTATTGAAATAAGAGGGCAGAGGGATAGGCTCAACGAAAGTTACATTCCCCTCGTCTTTTAGGAAAAATTCTTTCCCGTCAAAATCTAAAGTTATTTTTGATTTTTTACAAAAATTTTCAGCGAATGGGGCATTTATAAAGATATCATCACTTTTGAATTTTAAAGGAACTCCATCGGTTGTAGCGTATTCGAATAAAGATAATGGGAGGTCTCCATTATTTGACATTACTCTTTTAGCCTCTTCGGTAATTTTCATTCCCTCAGCCATTAATTTTATCTTTAATAATTGATTTTTTGTAAGCATTATCATAATTTAACAAAAAATTTGAAGTAAGTAAACGCGGCGGGTTAAAATGAGACACCGAGATTGATCTGTACCCCAAAAAGTAGACACAAAAGTGTCTCAAATGCCTTTTATAGTGTCTCATTTGTCTCATTTCCCGAACAAAACGGCGGAAATGAGACAGCCTTCCGTTTTTCAGATTTTGTGTTAAAATTTAAAAATACAGCCCTGACTGGGATACCTTATCCAAAAGGTCCCAGAAACGTCCAAATTCTCCTTTAAGAATTTGGTTCCAGATGGACTCGGGGCACAAGATAAAATCTAATTTTTTATGCCTTCGGTCTTCGCCGACCGTAGTCCCGCTTTCGGCGGGACGAAGGTCGGGAAACTCTTCGAGTCCTCTTTTTGATTCCGAATTCAGTTTCGGTTTTTTTATTTTTCAGCTATAATCTAGTCGGATATGGTTAAAAAAGATAAATCGCACTTTAACAAGAAGGGAGGGAATAATATGTCCAGCAACGTTTTAATCATCGGCAGTGGCGGAAGAGAGGATGCGTTTGCATGGAAATTCGCACAATCGCCTCGCATTGGCAAGCTGTATGTCGCACCTGGAAACGGCGGCACTCGCGATATTGCTGAAAATATTGGGATCGAAGCCACAAATGTCAAGGATCTAGCTCGTTTTGCCGAAAAGAACTCGATTGATCTTACGGTAGTCGGCTCCGATGATCCGCTTGCTCTTGGCGTGGTTGATGTCTTTCAATCTCGAGGCCTGCGGATTTTCGGACCCACTCGTGCCGCGGCACAAATTGAAGCGTCCAAAGCATTTGCCAAACGACTTATGCGTGACAACGGTATTCCGACCGCGTCGTTTCGGATATTTCGCAAGTACGGTAATGCCCTAGAATATGTCCGCAAACACGGCGCGCCGATTGTCGTAAAGGCAAGCGGATTAGCTCTTGGAAAGGGTGCTTACCCATGCAAAATGCTCGCTGAGGCAGAGGAAGCTTTGGCAGAAATCATGCTTAAACGAATCCACAAACAAGCCGGTAATGAAGTTTTAGTCGAAGAGTTTCTGGGCGGACAAGAAGTTTCCATTCATGCTCTCTGTGACGGTAAAACTTCAATTCTGTTGCCAACTGCGCAAGATCATAAGCCGATTTTCGACGGCGAAAAAGGCAAGAATACCGGTGGTATGGGAACAATTGCTCCTGTGCCGTGGGTTACCGCCCAAACCTTGCGAGATGTGAACAAACAAGTCGTCCAACCGATCTTGCAAGCGCTTGCGAAAAAAGGAAGGCCATTCACCGGTTGCCTTTATCCGGGGCTCAAGATGACAAACGAGGGGCCGAAAGTTTTGGAATACAACGCAAGGTTTGGCGATCCCGAAACTCAAAGCTACATGCGCCTTCTTAAAACTGACCTACTAGATGTTTTGGACGCATGTGTTGACGGTAAACTTGCTGAACTCACGATTGAATGGAATTCGGGTTTTGCTGTTTGTGTCGTTCTCGCTTCCGGTGGATATCCGGGAAAGTACAAAAAGAAGGAAATTCCGATATTCGGCATCAGCGAAGCAGAAAAAGTTTCGGGTGTTGTTATTTTTCACGCCGGTACGATGTATAGCGATCAACTTCGGACTTCCGGCGGACGCGTGCTTGGAGTTACGGCAGTCGGCGAAACTCTTCAGGGAGCTGTTGATCAGGTATACGAAGCAATTCGCCATATCAAGTTCAAAGGTATGCAGTACCGAAAAGACATCGGTGCCAAAGCCATTGCTATGGGGTTCTAATTCCTTACTTCATTGCGATTCGAGTAGGGGATTAGAACCCTTTTTTATTTTACAGTTGTTTAGAAAATTAAATCATGGTATATTAATTTAATATGTTCGAAAAATTAAAGCAAAAATCTGTTTTATTTTTTTTAATCCCGATTATTTTAGCAGTTTTTGGGACAGGATTTTGGTTCGGGAAAATTCAGACAACTTGCGAAATTTGTCCTCCTCAAGACGTTGACTTATCGCTTTTTTGGCAGGTTTGGAAAACCCTTCAGGAAAAATTCGTGGACAAATCAAAAATCGATACCCAAGAGCTGATTTACGGAGCAATCTCCGGTATGGTAAAATCTTTAGACGACCCTTACACCGTCTTTTTGAAACCGGAAGACTCCAAAAGATTTATTGAGGACGTTAAGGGAAGCTTCGAGGGAATAGGTGTGGAGATTGACATCAGAAACGGCCAGCTTCAGGTCGTCGCTCCCTTGGAAGGGACGCCCGGCCAAAGAGCCGGTCTCAAACCCGGAGATATAATTACGAAAATAAACGGCACCTCAACGGCTGACATGTCCATCGAGGAAGCGGTTAATCTGATAAGGGGCCCGAAAGGAACAGACGTCGCTTTGACGATTTTCAGAGACGAATGGAAAGAAGCAAGAGAAATTAAAATTACCAGGGAAACAATAGAGGTGCCTTCTTTAAAATGGGAGATTAAAGACAATAATGTCGCTTATTTAAAACTTTATCAATTTTCGGAAAATGCCGCTTTTGATTTCCAGAATACGGCCATCGAAATTATAAACAGCGATGCTCAAAAAATGATTTTAGACCTGAGGGGCAACCCGGGGGGCTACTTGGAAGTAGCTCAGGACATAGCGGGGTGGTTCTTAAAAAGGGGAGAGGTTGTGGTTATTGAGGACTTTGGCCAGGATAAGGAACAAAAACTTTACAAAGCCCAGGGCAATGCTTTATTATTACCTTATCCGATAGTTGTCTTGATTAATAAAGGATCAGCTTCCGCCGCCGAAATTTTAGCCGGTTGCCTGAGAGACAATCGCGATATAAAACTGATCGGGGAAACTTCTTTCGGAAAGGGTTCGGTGCAGGAACTGGAAAAATTAAAAGGGGGCTCCTCTTTGAAAATCACCATTGCCAAATGGCTGACTCCCAAGGGAGAACTTATTACCGGCAAAGGCCTTGAGCCCGATATAAAAGTGGAAATGACCGAAGAGGATTATAAAACAGACAAAGACCCGCAATTGGACAGGGCACTTGAAATAATAAAAGAAATAAATTAATATATTATAAAGTAATAGGCGAAGAGATAAATCTCTTCTTCACTTATGCTAGTAATTCTATTAAAAGACGTCGATAAAGTCGGAAAGAAATTTGAAGTCAAAGAAGTCAAAGACGGCTATGCCAGAAATTTTTTGATTCCTCAGGGATTGGTAAAACAAGCGACAAAAGAAGCGATAACTTGGCTGGAAACGCAAAAAGAAACAGAAGAAAAGAAAGCGGAAGAGAGCTTAAAGAAAATTCAGGACGTAGCCTCGGCGATTGACGACCAGGAAGTTGTTATCCAGGTGCAGGTTGGCGAGGAAGACCAGCTTTTTGAATCCGTAACCAGCCAGAAAATTTCCGACAAATTAAAAGAACTCGGTTTCGACATTAAAAAAAGCCAGATAGAATTATCCCAGCCGATAAAAGAGACCGGTGAGTTTCCGGTAAAAATTAAATTAGAACACAATTTGGAAGCAGAAATAAGAGTGATAGTAAGCAAGGCGGAAGAAACGTAAAGTACTTCAATTTTTTTAACAAAAAGGTTTAAAATTCCCCCGGCGTCTTCAACTCCGTGGGAATTTTACTGAGCGAGTCCCGCTTTCAGCGGGGCTCGATAATAGGCGATGAAGCGTTGCTTCATCTTCATCTTCGCCCTGCAAGGCGGGGCTCGATAATAGGCGATGAAGCGTTGCTTCATCTTCATCTTCGCCCCGCAAGGCGGGGCTTGATATATGACTAAATACATTTTTGTCGCAGGCGGAGTTATGTCCGGCATCGGTAAGGGGGTATCCGTGGCTTCGATAGGCAAGATTTTAAAAAGCAAGGGTTTTAAGGTTACTGCGGTTAAAATTGACCCCTATATCAACGTTGATGCGGGAACGATGAATCCGATAGAACACGGAGAAGTTTTCGTGACCAAGGACGGCGTGGAATGCGACCAGGACTTGGGGAATTACGAGAGGTTCCTGGACGAGGACTTGACCACCGAGAATTACATTACCACGGGCAGAGTTTATGAGACCGTAATCCGCAAAGAAAGAAACTTGGAATACGGCGGAAAATGCGTTGAAGTCGTTCCTCATATTCCCGACGAAGTAATTTCCCGGATCCAGAATGCCGCGAAAATCACCCGGGCAGATTTCATTTTAATTGAAATCGGGGGAACGGTGGGGGAATATCAGAATCTTTTATTTTTGGAAGCGGCAAGAATGATGAAACTAAGGGCACCAAAAGATGTCCTTTTTATTTTAGTAAGTTATCTGCCTGTTCCCAAAATGATCGGAGAAATGAAAACCAAGCCCACTCAGTACGCCGTGAGGACATTGAACTCGGCCGGCATCCAGCCCGATATGATTATTGCGAGGTCGGAAGTGCCGATCGACCAGCTCAGGAAAAGAAAAATATCCATTTTTTGCAATGTTCAGGAAGACGACGTTATTTCCGCTCCCGACATAGAATCGATTTATGAAATCCCGATTAATTTTGAAAAAGATAATCTTGGAAAAATGATTTTAAAAAAATTCGGTCTGCGGGCTAAAAAAGAAAATCTGAAAGATTGGAGAAAACTGGTCAATGTCATCAAGACGGTCAGGAAGAAAGTTTCAATCGGGATCGTCGGCAAGTATTTTGAAACAGGCGATTTCACTCTGGCCGATTCCTATATTTCGGTTATAGAAGCGATAAAACACGCCGCCTGGTTTCATAAAGCAAAACCGGAGTTGACCTGGCTGTCGAGCGAAGTTTACGAGAAAAATCCGGCTAAATTGAGAGAATTAAAAAACTTTGACGGCATTATCGTGCCCGGAGGGTTTGGAAGCAGGGGAGTGGAGGGAAAAATAAAAGCGATTGAATTCTGCCGTAAACAAAAAATCCCCTATCTGGGGCTTTGTTTCGGAATGCAATTGGCGGTCGTCGAATTCGCCCGGAACGTTTGCGGAATGAAAGACGCTCATACCACCGAAATCGTTAAGCATTGCAAATATCCGGTTATCGACGTGATGCCCGAACAAAAAGCATTGCTGGAAGAAAAAAGATACGGGGCGACGATGAGATTGGGAGAATATCCCTGTTTGGTGAAGAAGGATACTTTGGCCAGCTTGTCTTTTAAAAAGGCAAAATGGGGAAAAATAAATAAAAAAGGCGATATCCTGATTTTGGAGCGCCATCGCCACAGATACGAATTAAACAATGAATTTAGAAAAGACCTGGAGAATAAAGGATTGGTAATGTCCGGAGTCAATCCGGAGCGCGATTTGGTGGAAATAATTGAAATAAAAAACCATCCTTTTTTTGTCGCCAGCCAGTTCCATCCGGAATTAAAGTCAAGGCCGTTAAATCCTCATCCCTTATTCAGAGAATTCATTCGGGCGGCTATTCGACGCTGACGACTTTTACTTCTCTCCGAACATTATTAAATCCCTTTTTTCTTTTTGTCGCAAAGCGAACAACCCCCTTTTTTATGGAGTATAAAGTATAGTCTCCTCCCATTTTTACGTTTTTTCCGGGAAGGAGCTTGCTCCCTCTTTGGCGGACAATAACACTCCCGATTTTGGCGGGTTCGCCGCCAAACAGTTTAATGCCCAAGTATTTAGGAAGGGAATCCCTTCCTAATCTTGTTCCTCCGGTAGCTTTAGTTTTAGCCATACATTAAAATGTTAACAAAAATAATAAATTTTGTCAAAGAGCATCAGGATGATATAATTTTAATAATTGGCGTGATTTTGATTTCTTTGCTTTCTTTTGCCGCAGGATTCATCGTAGCCCGGCAGCAGGAAAAAACGCCCTTAAGGTTTGAATACAATGAACAGTTTAAAAACGGCTATTGTCGGAGCGGGAATTTGCGGGTTATATTTGGCTTGGAAACTTTCTCAAAGAGGTTATAATGTAACGGTTTTTGAAAAAAAAGAGAAAATCGGAAAGCAAGCCTGTTCGGGATTGTTTTCAGAGAGAATTTTGGAATTCATTCCCGATAGTGAAAAATTAATTCAAAATAAAATAGATTCGGTTTTAATCCATTTCCCAAGGCGCACCATAAGAATAAAATTTTCAAAGAGATTTTTGGTGATGAGCCATTTTGAGCTTGATAATCTGGTGGCGGGCTTGGCCGCGGCTTCCGGTGCAAAAATAATTTTAAACCATCCCGTAAACTCTCTGCCCGAAGGCTTTAGCAGGATAATCGGCTGCGACGGGCCCGATTCCGTTATCAGGAAAAGTTTGGGGCTGGGAAATCCTGTTTTCCGCCTGGCAATCCAGGGATTTATTCCAGTCAAAGAAGATAAATCTTCTTTTTCACCCTTCACTGCGGCTCGGGTCAAGGAAGATTACTCGCCAACCGAAGATTTATCTGAGGTGAAGAAGAAAGAATTTTCTTCGTCATTTGTCGAAACCTGGCCGGTAAAGAATGGTTTTATTTGGAAAATTCCCCGGGGGAAAGAAGTCGAAGAAGATAAATCTTCTTCTTCACCCTTCGCTAACGCTCAGATAACAGAATACGGAATAATCGCTAATCCCCATGAAGCAAAAAATATCTTTGAAGATTTTTTAGCAAAAAACAGAATTTCCCTTAGCAGGATGACAGCTGCTATAGTTCCCCAGGGATTTATAATTCCTAAAAACTCTTTGATTACTCTCTGCGGCGATGCAACAGGTCTTACAAAACCCTGGTCGGGCGGAGGAGTAATTTGGGGATTGATGTCTTCTGAAATACTCTTGAAAAATTTCCCAGATTTCTTAAAATATCAGAAAGAACTGAAAAAGTTCTTTTTGCCCAAAATTATTCTTTCCGGGATAGCCACCAAAATGGCCTATTTTTTAGGACTGAATCTCCCTTGGTTTTTGCCGAAAAACGTCACAGTCGAAGGAGATTTCCTGATTTAAATTTATGGCATCTGAAATAAAAAACATTCCAAATCACGTAGCCGTTATTCCCGACGGCAATCGGCGCTGGGCTAAAAAACAGGGACTGCGTCCCTGGATCGGCCATGAGGTGGGGATGAAATCTTTTGAGAAGGTTTTGGAAAAGTCCCTGGAATTAAAAATTCCTTATTTAACTTTTTGGGGAGGTTCCTGGGACAATCTGACGAAAAGGCCCAAAATCGAGATTAAATTTCTTTTTAAAATATACGCCGACGAATTCAAAAGAATTGCAAAAGACAAAAGAGTTCATCAAAATAAAGTTCGAATCGACGTCTTGGGCCGCTGGAGAGAAATTTTACCCGAGGAAACTAAAAAGGCGATCGAGAAGGCCCGGGAAGCGACAAAAGATTACAATAAATATTTTTTGACTTTTCTTTTGGCCTACAACGGGACGGACGAGATGATGGCTTGCGTCCAGAAAATTGCGGATCTTTCCAAGGAAAAAACAATAAAAGTCACCGAAAAATTAATCAAAGAAAACCTTTGGACCAAAGATCTGCCTCCGGTCGATCTCATTATCAGGACCGGTTGCGAGGACGATCCTCATATTTCAGCGGGATTTATGATGTGGGATGCCGCTTATTCCCAGCTATATTTTACCCGGACTTTTTTGCCCGTTTTCGGTCCGAAAGAATTTGAAGAGACAATCAAAAACTATTCGAAAAGAGAAAGAAGAAAGGGTACATAGTCGATGAATCTAAAGATTCATCTCCACTTCGATAGGCGAAGAGGATAAATCCTCTTCTTCATCCAAGCGAGCGTCAGCGAAGCTTAAAAAAGAGAACGAAGTTCTCTTTGCTTTCGCTGCGGCTCGATAGTCGAAGAAGATTAATTCTTCTTCTCCATCTTCGTCCCGCGTTGCGGGACTCGATAAATGAAAAAACCATTCTTGACGAATGGTACAAAAGATTTTGTCTTTTTGTTTTCTCTCCTTAGTTATAAGACGATTTTGTCCTTTATTTATTACATAAAAATTCAAGCCGACCGCTGGCTTGAATTTTTTATTGAATTAAAATAAACTGAGCTTAGCTGTTATCATTGAGAATAAACGGAGGAGGTATTGTTATGAACTATGATTTACTGACAAAGGCAAGACAGGTTTTGGAACCTCTTTGGAGGGCGGCCTGGTTGAAAGGGCGTTGTTGGGGGCCGAAATCCGAGAAGAATCCCTATAGCGCAACTAACATCATTTTCTGTATCGGTAGCGAACTGGTTTCTGTTTCACAGAGCAACGAGGGCCTTGTGATCCATGAGTTTCAGCGGACCACCGATACCAAACTGGGGGAAAGAGTAAAAGATCTTTTCCAGAGAGCAGGGTTGATGCCGGTTGAAATTAAAGAAGTGATTTCTCCGCGGGGATATACCTGGTATTGCACCGTTTGCCGCAAAAGAGGAGAGATTGACCCGGGTCGGCTTGTTGAAGTTGATAGCCGGGGAGAAGGAGCGCGTGATCTTGTCAGGAAGATAGACAAAGAGCACGCAAGAGTTTCTCCGATGTGTCATAACCCTCATATCGAGGTGCTTGACGAAAACCTGGTCAAGCAGGAAAAGATCACCGATCTTCTGTCTTTAAAAAGAGTGAAATGAATAACCGCGAATAAAAAGAGGCTGGTGTTGCATATACACCAGCCTCTTTTCTATTTTTCAGAATCAATGAATCTTTGATTCATTTCAATCTTCAATGAATAATTTTAATAAACTTTTATCTCGTATTTATCCACTAAAAACCCGTTTTGGTCATAAAGGTAGAGGGTGTCGTTGCATTTGCAGACGATATCATAACCCGCGTAAATGTCCCAGTAATTTTTTAAGAAATCTTTGTCTTTGTAGTAATTTTCGATGCAGCCATTATAGTTAAGATATCTGGAAATATAATTATCGATATAAGACTGGCAAGTTAGATCAGACGTCACGACGAGATTTTTAGAGTAGTCTTTCGGGCTGCAGCTTTCCAGCGCCAAAACGGCGCTCTGGCATCCCTTGCTGAAATAACAAACCTCATCACGATTTATTCTCGGGCAGATTTTTGAAAAAGAATAGCCGGTTGAGGTTTTATAATAATCATTCAAATATCCGAAACATTTATTCGGCCTAAAACTCTTATTCGTGTAAAACGGGTCTTTCTTGCTGTAAATGTGGACTGCGTCGGATTGTTTTAAGAAGATGTCTTTTTCGGGGATTGAGCTCCCGGGAATAAACAATTCTACGCCCCGGGGAATGACAAATTCTCCGTTTTTTCCTTTTAATTTCCAATTCGTTATATCGGTCGTTTCCGTTCCTTTAAGTTGATATTGGATGGTAATCAGGGAATGGGAAGCGCCGGCAATTTTTACCTTGCCGAAGGAAGGAGACATATTTATTCTGAAAGTTCTTTCGGCCGGGAAAGGATCGACGGAATTTATTGTTCTCGCCCGCACCGAGAAAGTGTATTCTTTGGAGCCGGGCGGAAACTCAATTGTTCTGCTATTGGAAAAAGTTTTTTGCCAATCTTTGTCCAGACCATTTACTTTCGTTTCAAAAGTTATCGTTTGTCCTTTTAGGTTTGAGGGAAGTATTCCCTGAAATTCAAAAGTAACCTTGTTCGTTTTATCGATAATTTCTCCGTTTTGCGGCCCGGAGACGATAAGAGTATCAACCGAAATGCCGGGCTTTAACTTCTGAAGCTGTAAAGCGGCAGTATTTTTAGCAGTGTTTTTGCTTGTTGTCGCCGTTGTCGTCGTTGGCGCCGTTGAGGTGGAATTATCCTGAGAAACGGTTTCCTGAAGTTTTGGCGTCCCTTCCATTTTCTTGATTACCCCGAAATAATAATAACCGGTAAAGGCCACGGCAACCACAAGAAAGATAGCGATAGCTTGCATAGTTATATATTCTAACCTTAAATAACGAATTTGTCAATTACCCGAATCACAATGAGGGTGGAGAAGAATGAATATTCTTCGAGTACCCGAATTGCAATGAAATCAAAGAGGCAAGCCTCTTTTCTACCTTCACTTTCGCTACGCGAAAGCTCGGTGGGTGGAGAAGAATGAATATTCTTCGAGTTTTTTATTCGGGTGATTTTTACTACCAGGCTTGCCCTGAGTTTATTGAAAGGGTAAGATTAAAAATATGGCGAAGAGGACTTCATCCGTCGAGTTAATGCGAGACGAAAGAAGAAAAATAAGAAAAATTTTTCTTCGCACTCTTCTTCAACTACCCGAGTCGCAACGAAGGGTAGAGAAAAACGAATATTTTTCGATTCTCTTCCATAGTCAAAGAAAATTATTTCTTTTCCACCTCGTTCCCATAAATGGGAACTCGGTAATGGAAGTTCGGTATATGAATCTTGTTTTGGTTGATGAAAAAGACAATGAAATCGGAACGGATGAAAAATTAAAAGCTCATAAAGAAGGCAAGCTGCATCGGGCTTTTTCGATTTTCATTTTCAATTCAAAAGGAGAAATGCTTCTGCAAAAAAGAGCCGGGAAAAAATATCATTCGGGAGGGCTTTGGACAAACGCCTGTTGCTCCCACCCCGAACCCAATAAAATAATCGGGGATGAAGCAGAGAGAAGATTAAAAGAAGAAATGGGAATCGGCTGTAAAATAAAAGAAATCCTCAGTTTTATCTACAAGGCGGATTTGGGAGATTTAATGGAGTACGAATTCGATCACGTTTTTGTGGGGAAATCCGACGACAATCCCAAGTTAGATCCCGAAGAGGCCGAAGACTGGAAATGGATAAGTCCGGAAGATTTGCAAAAAGACGTAAAAGAAAATCCCGAAAAATATACCCATTGGTTTAAAATAATTTTTAATAAGGTTTTAAATTCGGTAAAATAATAAAATCTCAATAGTCGAAGAGATAAATCTCTTCTTAATTCGCTAATGCTCATGATAAAAGAAGCGACCCTGTGTTTATTAATAAGGGAAAATCAGGACGGAAAAGAGTTGCTTTTAGCGATGAAAAAAAGGGGTTTTGGGGCGGGGAAGTGGAACGGCGTCGGAGGAAAACTGGATTCGCGAAAAGGAGATAAAAATATTATAGAAACAGCCATCAGGGAAACGGAGGAAGAAAT
>Ga0315284_10002024_pt1 | contig 29096 bp, 29 predicted proteins | sample YL17G09_16_MG_FD_203696 | JGI IMG/M metagenome (GOLD analysis project Ga0315284, IMG submission 203696) | Sediment microbial communities from Yellowstone Lake, YNP, Wyoming, USA - YL17G09_16 | ecosystem: Environmental > Aquatic > Freshwater > Lake > Sediment | place: USA: Wyoming | collected...
AAATCAGCTTCAAATACCGGTACCAGACGGGCAGGCCGTATACCCCGTATGAGTATGTGACGTGGAAGCAGGAGCGGGAGGGAGGAGTGAAATGGTCGCGTGGCTCGTGGATCGCGGCGAGGGGTCACAACTCTGCCCGGTATTCCGACTACAGCCGGCTCGACCTACAATGGTTGAGTCGCTTCTACTTGAGCAATTGGAACATCAATATCTACATCGCGCTGATGAATGTCACGAACACCAAGAATGTGTTCTACGAGAACTACAGAAGTGATGGGACGAAGGAAACGGTCTATCAGTTCTCTTTCTTCCCCGTCGGCGGCGTGGAGGTCGAATTCTAATCATTCGAATTGGAACTTGCATACCTGGTTGGCGGCAAATCCTGAAGATTGATTCCCTGCCCCCGCTACCGTCGATCAGCTGGAGAGGGTGTTATCAGATTTCGATCCACATTAATTAATTAACACCAGAGGAGAGCCTATGTCAACAAGACTCGATGATTTTCGAGCATACCGCACCAAGATGAACGAACGGATTGTTCAGATCGACCATCTCGGCATCAAACGATTCTTCAATCTCGACACGGCAGCCTACAGGGATGCCGCGTTGGATGAGAGGACCAAAGAACTACTCGGCTTGGCCGCATCAGCCGTGCTGCGGTGTAACGACTGCATTGACTACCATCTTATCCAGTGTGTTGACGCTGGATGGAAGGACGAGGAACTACACGATGCCTTGAATGTGGCGCTCATCGTCGGCGGAAGCATCGTGATCCCCCATTTGCGCCACGCTGTTGAAACGATCGATCTGCTGCGTGCCGAACGTTCCGCATGAGACACTGTCATGGAAAAGCAGACACCTGAACCTGTGCCACCAGCCCCGTCAAAAAGGCGAAAGATTGTCGGCTGGACAGCCGTCATCATATCGACGTCTCTGGCGAGCCTCTGGGCCTTCTGGGGAGCGATAGAGAATTTCCACGAAGGCTGGTACTCCGAGTCGCTCATCGAGAATATCGGTGTCATGATCCTACAATATGCACTGATGATGATGGTGTTCGTGATCCTGACCGTCGTTTCGCTGCGCTGGCCGAGAATTGGAGGCACCCTGCATGCCGCAGCTGGAGTCTACTTGGCCGCATTCCTTTTTGGCAGAGGCGCCGGTGTGTACTTCGTCGGAGTGCCTCTCGTTGTTCTTGGGTTGCTCTACTGGTTCGGACGCGCGTATCCTTTGAGATGGGCCTATCGTCTCGCCGTGGGGGTTCCCTTGCTGATTTATTTCGGGTTCAGTGTTGAGCCTGCAATCCGGGTCTCGGGTCGGTTCGATGACGGAAACCGTGGGGCCAGGATCGTTGAGGGCAATGGTGTCAGGCTCATGTGGGCACCGGAAGGTCCCGGATGGCCCCGAAGAGGGGTGCACTTTGAGGAGGCACAAAGGATTTGCAGATATCTGAAATCCGATGGCAAATCCCTTTCTGACACGGCTCAAGATATCTGGCGTCTTCCAACGATCGATGAAGTTGTGCGGTCGATGACCCGGCGCGGGATAAACTGTGGCGGGGTGTGGGATTCGGTCAACGGGGCCGCCACGTACACGACGACTCCGGAGAAGGAATCGCCTCTGTGGGATCCGCACTCACCCATCATCTACTGGTGGACATCGACAGAGATCGACAGTGGCACCGTCTACCGTGTCATCTATCATGGCGGAGTGAACAGGATGAAGAAGGAGTGGGGACTGGGGAGCCTGGGCTTTCGAGCGGTGCGAGAGCCTGAGGGGTGAGGCGCAAAGATCCCCAATCGGGGCCCTGAAGAAGAAAAACGGGGCGAGTCACTCATATGATGGTGGCTCGCCCCGTCGTGTCTCGCGAGGATCGTTACAGCTCTAAGCGGCGAGTGCCTCCACGGTCGCCTTCGTCAGCTCTTGCGGCGTGAAGGGCTTTGGTATGAAGTTGAAGGCGCCGAGCTTCGTTGCTTCGATGGCCGACTCGATAGTGCCGTGGCCGGTGACCATAATGACCGGCAGGTCCGGCCATCGAGTTCGGATTGATCGAAGGACTTCCATTCCGCTGCGCTTCGGCATCTTGAGATCGAGGAGCACCAGATCATACTGGTGCAGCTTCATCTTCTGCAACGCTGCGTCGACATCAAACGCCTCCTCAACCGCACAGCTCTGCTTGGAGAGGATGCGGCGAACGCTGTGACACACGATCGGCTCGTCATCGACGACCAGCACCGAGTACTTCGCAGATGCATCCCTGCCATACAGCGCTGCGAGCGGGATGTCTGATCGGGTGAGGCAATTGATGTAGTCTGCGCCCGACACACGTTCTACCTCCGCAGCATTGAAGGGCAGGTCGACATCAATGATGTCTGATGTCAGGCGCCTGACGTGGGTAACGGTCTTCGCGCGTGCTTTTTCCTTCTTCAGGATCGGACATTCACCAGCACATTCTCTTCCCTCAAGAACCACTTTTCGGCAATCTCGCTGCCCGGTGAAGCAAAAGACCTTCTCAGCGGTCTTTTTGGGGAGGGCAATATCTGTGTGCGTGAGGTTTTCGACGTACTCCGGCGATGTGTATTTAGCTACCTCCCTCGCGCTGAAGGGCATATCAACGTCGATGATATCGTCTGGTTGTTCCTGTGCTTCCGTGGGCTGAGCCGACTTTGCTTTCTTCGTCTCCTGGTTCCCTCTCCTTGCCAGCGTTTTCTGCGTTACTTCGGTTAGCTCATCGGGAGTGAAGGGCTTCGGCAGATACGCCGCTGCGCCGAGCTTCGTCGCTTCGACCGCTGATTCAATCGACGCGTATCCGGTTATCATGATCACGTCGAGCTCGGGATAGTGATCCCTGATGATTTGCAGCAATTCCATGCCGCTTGTTCCGGGGATCATCAGGTCGGTGATGACGAGGTCAAAGGACATCTCCTTGATGAGTGTGACTGCGTCATCGACGGTGAGGGCCTGAGAGACATCGTATCCTTTTCGCGAGAGCACCTTCTTCATGCTGCGACAAACATTCTCTTCATCGTCAACGATTAGTATTTTTTCGGCTATCATTGTCGGGTCCTTTCGATGTGGTTGCAGTTCTGCACAATGATACTGCAATGGCCGTGCCAGGGCGCAATCTGCTCCTCCGCCGAGGCCATAACTATCGACGGCGTAATCAGTTATGAGGTGTGAAAGGGGATCGAAGTGGTTTGTGGGAAGGGAGGAGGGCTGGGACTGTCGTCAATCGAAAAAAAGCAGCAAATGATTCAGTTTCGACGAAAGAGTCGCATCAAGGATGCACAAAAAGAATATTGGGGTGCACGAAAGACTATGCAGGGGAATCCGGCTTCGTGATGCCGTACTTTCTCATCAGCGCCTGGAAGTTCGAGCGCTGCATATCGACCTCACGAGCCGCCTTCGACACGTTCCAGCCGTTTCGCACGAGAGCCTCTTCGACAAACATCTTTTCAATTTCCTGGACGGAAGATTCCCGGATTTTCTTCTTGAGATTCTTGAGCTCTTCGCTGTTCTTCGGCATCATCGATCGGATGGCAAAGTCGGTCTTGTAGAGCGCAGCGGAAATATGGATCGGTTCGATCTCGTCTCCCTCAACAAGTATTGTCAGGCGCTCAACCGCATGCTCCAGCTCGCGCACGTTTCCTGGCCAGTGATAGTTCATCATCAGTTCCATGGCTTCTGGCTGCACGCGAGGTACCGTTCGGTCGATGGAGTCGCAGTACTTGCGAAGGAAGTGTTGGAAGAGCTCCGGAATATCTTCCCGGCGTTCGCGCAGCGCGGGCAATCGAATGGGGAACACATTCAGCCGGTAGTACAGATCCTCCCTAAACTTCCCGCTCGTGACGAGCTGCTTGAGATTCTGATTCGTGGCAAAGATCAAGCGGACGTCCACCTTCTTCACCGAGGTGCTCCCGACGGGCAGAAACTCCCGTTCCTGGAGCACTCGGAGCAACCGGGATTGCGTCTCCAGCGGCAAGTTCCCGATCTCGTCGAGGAAGATCGTGCCGTGATTGGCCACTTCAAATACGCCTGGCTTATCTCCAGTCGCGCCGGTAAACGCACCTTTCACGTGTCCGAACAGTTCGCTCTCCAATAACGTGCTGGAAAGTGTTGAGATGTCGATTGCGAAGAAGGTTGCGCCCTTCCGCTTGCTTCGATTATGAATGGCCTTTGCGGTCAGATCTTTCCCTGTTCCGCTTTGGCCGACGATGAGAACAGTGCTATCCGTTGGCCCGACCTTCTGGATCAGGCTGTACACTTCTCTCATCGCGGCGCTCTTACCAATCAACCCCTCAAATCCGCCCGATGCAGAGTATTTGTAGTCGGGCTCAGACATGAGCAGCAGTTTGCGCTTTTCCAGAGCACGGTCGAGAACCGCCAATAGCTCAGCGGGGGTGAAGGGCTTTGGCAGATAATCGAACGCGCCGGACCTCATCGTCTCAACAGCTGAGGCTATCGTTGCGTAGCCCGTGATAATCACGACGACCGTCGTCGGATACTTCTCTCTGACTGCCTGAAGGACTTCGAGGCCGCCCATGTCCATCATCTTCAAGTCCGTGAAAACGACATCGTACGTGTCGTCCTGGAGCATCTTGAGGGCCTCCCTACCTGACGTTGCAAAGGCGGTGGTGTGTCCCGCACGTCGGAAGATCTTCTCGCAGCTCTTGCAGATAACGAGTTCATCATCAACGATGAGGATATGAGCTTTTGCATCTTTCATTTTTCGCTCTCGTCGGTCACAATGGGCAGCTGTATGGTGAACGTGGATCCCTTTCCAACGACGCTCTCTACGGCGATGGTGCCTCCGTGTTGTTCGATGATGCCATAGCTGATGGAGAGGCCAAGTCCGGTGCCGTGTTCCTTTGTCGTATAGAATGGGTCGAAGATCCTCTCTCGTGCTGATTCGGGAATCCCCGGACCTGTATCAGCGAAGCTGACAATGATATTCCGACGATCGGCCGAGACCTTTGATTGTATTGCCAATTTCCCGCCTCTTGCCATCGCCTCCGCGGCATTCAGGATGATGTTGACGAATACTTGCTGGATCTGGTCCGGATCGGCGAGCAATTCCGGAATGTTCTCGCCTAACTCCTTGTCAATCGTAATGTTACGGAAGGAAGCTTGATTCCTAACGAGAAGAATGATGTTCTCGATAAGAGTATTGATGCTGGCGAGTCTCTTCTGGGGTTTTGTCTGTCGAGCGAAATCGAGCAAACGCTTGACAATCTCGCGGCACCGTATCGTCTCTTTTACCATCACTTCAACATCCTCGCGGCGAGGATCGTCTTTATCCATATCCTCAAGGAGCAGGCTGCTGTTCGTGAGGATGCCGGTGAGCGGATTGTTGATCTCGTGAGCTACTCCTGCGGCGAGTTTACCGAGGGAGGCGAGCTTTTCCGAGCGAAAGAGCTGAGAATGAATCTTTTTCATCTCCTCGGCACGCTCTTCGACCTTCTTTTCCAGCGTGTTGGCCCAATCCTCGAGTTCACGCTTTTCTGCCTCGAGCTGCTTGGCCATCGTGTTCAGTGAACTGGCAAGATGTTCGATCTCGATTGGTCCTTTAGCTTTGAATTCGTGGTTGTAGTTGCCCTCGGTGATCTTGCGAGAGATACCTTCGAGCTTTCTCAGCGGATTCGCAATGCGCTTGGCAAGAAGGACAGAGAAAAAAATGATGAGCAGTATTCCAATGGCGGCGATCCCGAGAAACGTCATCAATGTCCGCCGGAGCACGTCGTCGAATGGCTGTTTCAACACGCCGACATACAAGATGCCAACGATGTTATTCTCTGGGTCTTTGATCGGTTCATAGGCGGCGATATACGTCGCGTTGACAACAAACGCTTCGCCGACCCATCGGTGCCCATCACGCAGAACGGCATCGTTCACTTCTTCCGAAACGAGCGTACCGATCGCTCGACTCCCGTCCTCGTTCTTGACGTTGGTTGATATTCGGAGATCACCCTGGAAGATCGTCGCTGTGCCGATCTCTTTCCCTTCATATATTTGACCCTCATGTACGATCTCCTTGATCTTATCGACGATTTCGAAATTGCGATTGAGGAGGATCCCGCCGATCAACACGCCGATGAAATTGTCGCTGTCATCAAAGAGGGGGACGGCGGATATCAACATCATGCCGGAAGTCTCTAGCTGGGATTCCCGCGGTTTCGCTCTGGGCGTTGCCATAACGGTCATGGCGGCCCGAGCAGCGAGGTCGGGAGATGCTCTGACGAGTTGTTCGCTGGAGAGGATATCGGTCCCGCTCACCGGTTGACGTGTCTTGATCGCTAGCGCGACGAGCGGCAGTTCGAGAAGGTTGTCCCCGTACAGATCGGGATTACGTCCGCGTGCGATCACATTCCCCCTAGCATCGACGGCAGTCAAAACGTCAAGCTTCTCGCGTTCAAGCGTCGAGTGGAAGTCCTTCGTCAGAAATATGCGGTCATGGTTGATTACGGCATCGCGAATTAGACGCCTGAGCGTGGTGAATCGGATGAAACTGTGGAGCTCGGCAATCTTGTTTCGGTAAATCTCGCGCGCCGAATTCAAGTCGGAAATCGTCTTTGTCTCAGCTCGAGTGATGATCTGGTCCGAAATGATCCTCATGCCGACATAGCTTGTGATGATCGCAGGAACAAGTATAGCTATCGAGAACGAAAGGATGAGCTGCGTTTGGATGGTCTTCAAGGCTTGGGACATAATTCAGTCTGATCGAAGATTCTTTTTCCTCGATGAAGTATGACGAGGAGTGGAAGCCCTCATCTGTAGTTTGCAGACAAATATGGTCAAAAGGCGCGAGCTTTTCAAACTGAAAAGAATTCGGGAACAACGCACTGTGTGATTCGGTTGATGTTGTTCGAAATGCACGCCACTGCCCGCACGTATCCATACGATGTATTCCGTCGATCTTTTCTCTGAGAATCAAGATGCTCAGTGCGGTTCAAGGCGATGCTCCAGTGTTGATGGAAACCGGAAATCCAACGGGACCTCTGTTCGAGATGGAGCTTCTCAGTGTCTCCGACCATCACTTGCTGACTCCGATCTCGCGCTGCTAGCGCCGTTTCTGGACGACCCTCCCATCTTCATTCCGAAAGTCGACAATGTGGAATCTCTCAACAGCTGTGGTATTTTTCAACGCGATTTGGCGAAATCACTTCACAATTTGCTAATGTTTCCGCAATAGTCTCTCTCGCACAATACTTGCATATAGTTTCCAGATGCACATGTCTCTAATTTCGTGATATGGAACGATCACAGATGGAATTCGCCGCGGAATTGCTACGTCTGACGCGACGCTGCCGCGGCATCGATAAGCTCGTGTCCGCAAGCGTCGGCTTGAGCATTGACGAAGTGCATTGTCTCAGCGTCCTCTTTTCCGAAAAGCCCTCATGCGTCAAAACGCTGAGTGAACTGATCAGTGTAAGTGCAACGCGTGCTTCGAAAATCCTTCGAGATCTCGAGTTGAGGGGCTTCCTTTTGCGAACCTTGGACGTTTCGGATCACCGCAAGGAACACGTCGTGCTCACCGACAATGGCAAGCAGACCGTCGAAAGACTAATCTCCCTTTACTACGAGATCGGATCTCGATTGTTGGGAAGCTCGCCGGGCGAGTTCCCTTTGGATGTTTCTCAGCTGTTGCAGACTATTTCACATCAGGACTAGAGTCATCCACTCCTATGGGGATCGGTACAATCGCTGACCAACGCACGCTGCTCGTCATTGGCCTGGGCAATGAGCTGCTCGCTGATGACGGTGTCGGAATACGCGTGGTGCGCGAGTTAAAGAGACGACTTCACAGTGACGCGATCACATTTGAGGAACTGGCGGTTGGTGGACTCCAGCTCCTGGACTACATGGCCGGCTTCAAACAGTGTATCCTCATTGATGCTGTGGTGACCGGCACGCACCAACCTGGTACCATCTATCGCTTCATCCAAACACCTGGCGGCGAGTCGATTCGCTTGTCATCGTCTCATCAAGTTGACCTTTCTCAGGTCCTCGCGTTAGGCAAAATTCTCGAAGCCGACATCCCTGATACGATCATCGTGTATGGAATCGAGGCGGGCGACACGATGACTTTTACTGAGCAATGTACCCATGAGGTATCGCAGGCGATCCCCCAACTTGTAGAATTGATTTGCAGAGACATCCAGGAAAACAAAAGTGGTTGTAAGAATCGAACTGTACTGGCCACTGAATCGACAGCGAGAGACCGTAGAGGCAATTGGGAGATTATCAACCATTGAATTACCGAAGCAGATTTGAACAACGACTCCAGCAGTCTAGTGTGGTCTAACCTATTGGAGAAGAAGCTTAAGGGAATGCGATTCAATTTTGCCACGAAAAGCGGTGTTAAGATACCGATAGCTACCAAGCTCATCCTGGGCTTTCTGCTGATCATCGTTATCACCAGTGCTGTTTTCAGTGTGGTGGGTGTTCAGTTAATCGGTGACCGCATAGTATCAGAGGCCCAGGAGAAGGTACATACCGATCTTAATGCCGCTCGCGAGATATATTTAAGCAAGCTGAGCCACATAAACGATGTGGTTCGGTTTACAGCGGACAGATTCTTCCTAAGAGATGCATTGTTATCCGGGAACATAAAGCGAGCCACGGATGAGCTGCGAAAAATAAAAGAAAGAGAGAGACTCGATATATTAACAATCACAGACAAATCCGGCAACGTTCTTTTGCGAACCACCAATCCTGACCTGCTCGGCGACAACCAAAGTCATGACGAACTCATCAGAGCAGTCCTGCATAGAAAGGAGCCCGTCGCCTCGACGTCTATTGTACCCGCTGACGATCTCCGAAAGGAGTCTCCTCTTCTTGTCGAGAGGGCATACATTAAGCTTGTTGAAACTTCCAGGGCGAGAGTCAGGGAAGAACAGGAAGAGAAATCGGGCTTGATGCTGAAAGCAGCAGCTCCGATATTTGACATTCAAAGCAATTTGGTTGGGATAGTATACGGTGGTCTTTTACTAAACAGGAATTTCGAAATTGTTGACAAGATAAAGCAGACCGTTTTTCAAGACATAGTGTATGAGGGCAAAGATATTGGTACGTCCACGATTTTTCTGGACGATCTTCGGGTCTCAACAAACGTCAAAAGTGAAGATGGCTCAAGGGCAATCGGAACACGTTGTGCGGAGGACGTCTATAACCGGGTGGTGAAAGAGGGGAAGCAATGGATCGGGCGAGCTTATGTGGTGACTAATTGGCGCATTACAGCCTATGAACCAATCAGGGATATAAATAACAAGGTAATTGGAATCTTGTATGTTGGCATCCTAGAGCAAAAGTATGCTGATATTAGAAGTCGAACGATAATTGTTTTCCTGGCAATCACACTGATGGGCGCGCTCGTGTCGATGGCGTTGTCCTACTTCATTGCCCGAAAGATTTCTGGGTCTGTCAAAAAGCTGGCGATTGCCTCTAGAGAAATAGCTCATGGCAATCTGGATGCGAAAGTAGAGATCATATCTAACGATGAACTACGGGAATTGGCAGATTCTTTCAATCTCATGGCGTCTGCACTGAAGAAAAGAGATGAGCAGCTGAAGGAGTTTGCCAGGAAAAAGATCATGGAATCTGAACGATTAGCAATCGTTGGGCAACTAGCCGCTGATGTGGCTCATGAGATTAATAATCCGCTCCAAGGAATCGTAGCCTATTCTCACTTGCTCTTGGAGAAAATGCCGCGGGAGGACCCATCGAAACAATCCATTGCGAAGATAGTTGACCAAGCTAACCGATGCACAGAAATCATCCGAGGACTGCTAGACTTCTCTCGGCAGAGGAAGCCTCAGAAGAGACTGTCTGATGTCAATCTTATTCTGGAAGAGTGTGTATCCTTGGTAGAGAACCAAGCCATATTCCACAATATCCAAATCGTGAAAGATCTTGAAGAGCGTCTGCCACCAATCGTTCTAGACCCTTCGCAAATGCAGCAGGTGTTTATGAACATAATTATCAATGCCGCCGAAGCCATGGATGGCAATGGAGGATTGAATTTGGCGACACGATTCGACCGCGTGGACAGATTCATCGAAGCGGAGTTCAAAGACACGGGTCATGGGATCAGTGAAGAGAATATGGAGAGAATTTTTGATCCCTTCTTTACAACGAAAGAGGTGGGGCACGGAACAGGGCTAGGTTTAGCGATTAGCTATGGGATCGTCAAGGAGCATAACGGCACCATTTCAGTTCAGAGCGAGGTCGGCAAGAGCACAACATTTGTTGTCAGGCTACCGGTGGTTACAGAAGGGGGGGACGTAGGAAGTGGAGAATAAGTACAAGATACTGATCATTGACGACGAGGAGGTTGTTCTGAATTCTTGCAGCGAAATCCTGGCGGGTGGCAACTATCACATGGCAACGGCAGCGAATGGAACTGTTGGGTTGAAGCTCGTACAAGAGTTCCTGCCCGACCTTGTTTTTGTTGACCTCAAGATGCCAGGGATATCGGGTTTCGAAGTGCTGGAAAAAATCTGTGCGTTTGATCCCACCATAGTGACCATCGTCATTACCGGCTATGCCACAGTGAATTCAGCCGTGGAAGCGATGAAGAAAGGGGCGTACGATTTTCTTCCGAAACCTTTCACTCCCGATGAACTCCGACTGATCGCTCGGAGGGGGCTCGAAAAAAGAACACTGGTGTTAGAAACCATTGCACTCAGAAGAGAAAAGGAGATGCTGAGAGAGCATTTCGCTGCCATCGTTTCCCATGAACTGAAAACTCCTCTGAGCGCTGTCCAGCAGAACCTCTTTGCACTAATAGCGGCGCTCTCCAGCAAACTAACGGAAGATCAGAAGACCCTGTTTGGACGAATGACGTCCCGCATTGATGATCTTCTGAAGCTCATTCATACGTGGCTGAGAGTGATTTCCGTTGACGTTGAGAAAATCAAGGAACGGTTTGCACCGATTTCTGTGACAACATCGATTTCCAAGGCGATCGAGAGCGTTCAACCCCATGCAACGCGCAAAGATATTGAAATACTCACTTCGGTTGAGGAACCATTAGGTCTTGTTCATGGAGACGAGGGAACCCTGGTGGAAGCGTTGGTAAATATTATTGGCAACGCCGTCAAATATTCCCGCGTGGGAAGTCAAGTCCTTGTTAAGGTTGAAAAAAAAGAAGACAACATCTTGATCTCTGTGACGGACACTGGTGTGGGCATCTCTAAGGACGACCTGCCTTTTGTTTTTGGTGATTTTTACGTTGGCAAGTCCAGCCATATGGTCGAAAGAGGAAGCGGACTGGGATTAGCCATTACCCGGCGCATTGTCGAGGCTCATGATGGATCAATATCAGTAGAAAGCGAACTGGGCAAAGGCAGCAGTTTTATGATTCGTTTGCCAGCTCTGAAAAAAGACTTGCACAACCAGACCACCTTGGATGCTGAATTGTGTTCAAATTCTCAAAAAGGAGTTACCTGATGAGTCAACAAAAGAGATTATTGATCATTGACGATGATCCAGATTTCGTCGAGGGTCTCAAATCAATTCTTGAAGCTGCTGACTACAGTGTTGACGCAGCTTACAATCCCAAAGCCGGCTATCAAGCTCTGGAAACCAAGCACTACGATATCCTATTACTCGACATCATGATGGGGCGAGGTGCGGAAGGCATTATGGTAGCACGGAAGCTTAATAAGGATCCCAAATTGAGGGAGATTCCGGTATTGATCATAACCGGCATCAGGGAACAGATAGCTTTTCTCTTTCCCGGTCAGGCGGTGCATCCTCACTTCATGCCTGTAGACGAACTGGTGGAGAAACCGGTCGAGGCAAGGCTTCTTTTGGACAAGGTTAGTGAGCTGCTGCACCGGGCAGAAGCAAGAAAAAAGGCGCAAACCACGTAGGCGGAAACTGTATGGCGACTAAACCTTCTTTCAGCGAAGAGATTGCCAGTCTCTTGCATGCTGCACACGGGAACCCGATCAAGACGTGTATACAGTGTGGAACGTGTTCTGGCACTTGCCCAGTGGCTAGATTCATGGATGATTCGCCGCGACGGGTCATTGCCATGATCAATGCGGGTCTCAAAGATCGGGTTCTAGCCAGCAATACCTTCTGGTATTGCGCGTCTTGTTACTACTGTACCGTCAGGTGTCCAAGGGGTATCGATATTGCGGGATTGATGTACGCTCTCAAGCGCTATTCCATATGGAAGAAGCAGTACAAGGAGGGATTAGTTGGCCCCGTGTTCTCCGAAACCTTCGTGAAGACAATCCTGAAGAGCGGCAGATCCTACGAACCTGTTCTAGCTACTTCCTATCTCTTTACCTTCGGTGTTCAGGAGTTCTTGCAGGAAGCGCAGACGGCTACCAGCCTCATGCTGAAGGGGAGGCTACCCGTCTTGCCGCCCAGGATCAAAAGGCTCGAGAACTTCAGACGAATGGTGAGAAGAATCATCCCGCTAGGGGGTGACTGATGAAAACGTATGCGTATTTTCCGGGTTGTTCTCTTGAGAAAATGGCGCTGAGTTATCACCTTTCCGCCCTTGAGACCACGCGCAAGCTGGGAGTGGAACTCAAAGAGCTGGAGGACTGGAACTGCTGCGGTGCCACGGCCTACTTCCATGTGGATGAATTACTCGCACATACACTCTGTGCGCGAAACCTGGCTATGGCTGAAAAAGAAAACCTCGACCTGGTAGCTCCGTGCAGCGGTTGCTACAAGAATCTGTACTTTGCTCGTGCAGACCTCAAAAGGGATTCAGACTTGGCAGAACACATCAACTATGCCTTGGAAGAGGACAACTTGCAGTTCACCGGCAGCAGCGAGGTACGGCACTTGATGGAGGTGTTCGTTCATGACGTCGGGCTGGAAGAGATCAAGGCGAAAGTCACGCGACCTTTGGACGGCCTTCGTGTGGCTCCGTACTATGGATGTCAAATATTAAGGCCAAGGAAGGACCATGAGGACGTCGAGAAGCCGCGGTTCTTCGAGAATCTCTTGTCCACGATAGGAGCTGTACCTGTTCAATTCCCTCTCAAGCTCTGGTGTTGCGGTGGCGCCTTGATTCTCACGAGTCGCAAGTCAGCCCTCAGCATGGTGCGGAATCTACTCCAGAGTGCTGTCGATTCTGGCGCGGCGGTTATTGCTACAGCATGTCCCTTGTGCCAGGTCAATCTGGAATGTTATCAGAAACAAGTCAACCAGGAGTTCGGTACCGAGTTGTCTATTCCAGTGATGTATTTTACGCAGCTTGTGGGATTGGCTTTTGGGATCCCTCCAGAGAGCCTGGGGATTGGGAGTGAATTGGTCTCCGCTCGCCCCATATTATCATATACTGAGAAGTGAGATAGCTCTACGATCAGTTGTGTAAGAAGGGGAAGTAAACTCTAAGAAGGAAATAATTTATGGACATAGTTGTTCTTCTGAGAATGGTCCCTGATGTTGTGGAGGAGTTGGTAATAGCAGCGGATGGCAGGTCCCTTGATACGCAATGGCTTAGAATGAGATTGAGTGACCCGGATGAACATGCGTTGGAAGAGGCCATCATATTGAAAGAAAAGCACAATGGGACGGTTACTGTGGTGGCAATGGAAGCCCCAGAAGTCGATGAGGTTCTTTTCACTGCCTACGCAAAGGGTGCCGACAAGGCAGCGAAACTGTCGGGGGATTGGACTGGCATCCAGGCACCTACGATTGCCAAACTGTTTTCTTCCTACTTTTCGTCAGCAAACCGCCAGCTTGGGTCTGAGACTTTGGTACTTCTTGGGTCTCAAGCCATAGACGATTTGGAAGGAGAAGTCGCTCCGTATTTGTCGGAAATGCTCGGAGTACCGTACGTAGGGGTCGTCACAGGAATTCGCCTGGATGAGGAAAACAAGAAGATGACAGCCATCAAAGAGTTTGCCGGAGGTCTTCGTGGCGAATTTGAATTGCCGTTGCCTGCTGTGCTGGGGATACAGGCAGCAGAAAAACCGCCGAGGTATGTTCCGGTTGCTAAAGTCCGGTCCGTCATGAAATCTTCCAAGATTGAAAATGTAGAGATATCGCCACTCGAAAGTGTTGCTGGATTGTCCATTGATAGATTGTTCACTCCTGAGGCAGCAGGCAGGGCAGAGATGTTGGAGGGACCACCAGAAGAGGTTTCCGCTCGCATCATTGAAATACTCGTAGAACGCGGACTCGTAGGGAGATGAAAATCATGCAAGAACCCATTCTCGTTTTGGCTGAACACCTCAAAGGGAATATCGCAGACATTACCTATGAGATGCTGGGTGCTGCCCGAAGACTTGCTGACGAATTGAAGGCTCCACTCTATTCAGTTGTTTTTGGCAAAGACGTTGCACCTGTCGCATCGCACTTGGGTATTGCTGATTCAGTGTTCGTGCTCGATCACCCCCAGCTGGATATGCCTTCACCCGATGTGCTGGCTGCTTTGCTGAAGATGCTCATCGAACAGAAAAAAGTCTCTCTAGTACTTATTGGGGGAACAAACGTTTCCACGGGGATAGGGCCGAAACTCTCTTTCCGTCTTAACCTCCCCTTTGTCAATTTCTGCAGAAACATCCGGGTCGAAAATGGCTCGATGATTCTCACCAGCCAGCTTTTCGGAGGGAAAATTCTCTCTGATGTTCGGCTACCGGAGAATCGCGGCGTAGTCAGTGTTTACCCTGGATCTTTTCCCGCTGATGTGGCCAGGAGTGACAGAAAACCTTCTGTGGAAATGGTAGATCTTCCCGTGGAAGAGACAAAGGTTATCTTCAAGCGATACATCGAGCCGGAAACTGGAGACATAGACATAACAAAGCAGGATATTCTCGTTTCGGTAGGTCGAGGGATCGCCACCGCAGACAATGTCGCGATGGTAGAGGAGCTTGCCAATGTTCTGGGAGGTGCAGTATGTGCCTCACGACCTGTGATCGATCAAGGATGGCTACCCTTGAGCCGTCAGGTCGGCAAATCAGGTATGACCGTGAAGCCAAAACTCTATCTGTCTTTTGGCGTCAGCGGTGCGCCTGAGCATGTGGAAGGGATGAAAGACTCTGGCCTAGTTATTTCTGTGAACACGGACCCCAATGCGCCGATATTTGGCGTATCACATTATGGGGTTTGTGCGGACCTTTTCGATGTGCTTCCAGCCCTCGTCGAGAAGATAAAGACTCACAAAGGGAAGGAATAGTTGACATTGGATCCTGTCGCAATAAAGATCTTTGGAATGCCTGGATACGTCCTTTTTTGGATCGCGACGCTTCTCGCTTTTGTGCTCTTTGGAAGGCGTGTGCTTGCCCTGGTCAAGCTGTTGCGCCGAGCACGTCCGGAAAATAGGTTCGACCGTCCGGGAAAACGAGTCCGCTATTTTGTCACGTACGTGTTCGGACAGAAACGGCTTTTGCACGAATATGTGATCGGGTTCGCCCATTTTCTGATTTTCTGGGGATTCCTGCTCTTCGCGGGAACATTTGCTTGGAACCTCCTAAAGTGGCTTTTCCCCTTCTTACCCATTGCGTATGCAGACGACGCCGGGATCATCAGAATACTCTTGGTACTGTTCTCAGTCCTGGTCCTAATTAGCCTCTGTGTCGCGGCGGTACGACGTGCATTCTTTCCGCCCCCCCACCTTCAACAATCATGGGATGCTGTCATCATCCTCGTCCTGATTTCCCTCGTTGTCCTGACGACGCTCTTTGCTCTGGGATTTCGAGCTGCTGCACTAGGGCCCGAAGAAGCGACCTCAACTCCAGTTGATGGTCTTCTCTATTCAATCTTCTCGGGTGTGCCTGCTCATTCAGCAGAGGGGCTCTATACGCTGATGTTCTGGCTGCATCAGTTGGTCGTGCTTGGATTCCTTGCTTACCTGCCGTACTCGAAGCACATGCACCTCTTGGCTTCACCGTTCAGTGTCCTGTTTGCCAACGTGAAACGACTTGGAAGCTTGGACGTCAGTGGGTCCAAAGAGGAGGCATCGTCAGGCAGCTCGAAGTGGGACGAATTCACCTGGAGGCAACTGCTCAACAGCTTTGCATGCGCCGAATGCGGCCGATGTGACCGCGCTTGCCCTGCTTTGAATTCTGGTTACAAACTTTCTCCGAGGATGATCGTTCATCACCTCAAGGAACATCTGCTGGAAGCAGGGTTGAGGAGGAAGGGGGACAAAGCATCCGAAGGAAACGGATCCCATCCTTTGATTGGGGGAATCGTGTCAGAGGCTGAACTCTGGGCATATACCACCTGCTACGCCTGCATGGAGCGTTGTCCTGTGCTCAATGAGCATATTCCGCTGATCATCAATATGCGTCGTTACTTGGTTGGTCAGGGATCTGTTGACAGCACTCTGCAGCAAGTTCTCACGAAGGTAAGCCGCTACGGGAATTCCCTGGGACAATCAGATCGTATGCGCGGGAAGTGGACACAAGAATTGGATTTCACAATCAAAGATGCACGAAAAGAACCAGTGGAGTATCTCTGGTATGTTGGTGATTATGCCTCTTATGATCCTCGCATCCAGAACATCACGAGAACTACGGCAAGAGTCTTTCAGAAGGCAGGGTTGGATTTCGGGATACTCTTCGAAGGAGAAAGAAATTCTGGTAATGATGTCCGACGAATTGGGGAGGAAGGTCTATTTGAGATCCTAAAGGAAAAGAATCTCCAGGCAATGAAGCAAGCGAAATTCAAGATGATTGTTACCACAGATCCGCATACGTACAACACTCTGAAGAATGAATATGGCCTAAACGGAACATCGAATGGCGGGCAGAATTCGCTCCGTAACGGAATGATTCCAGTCAAGCACTACACCGAAGTTCTCGATGAATTGATTCACGAAGGGAAACTGAAAATCACAAGGGCCCTCAATCGGACGGTAGCCTACCATGATCCATGCTACCTAGGCAGATACAATGGGGTCTATGATCCCCCCCGAAGGGTCCTCAAAGCACTGGGCATGAGGCTTGTGGAGATGCCGAGAAACCGTTCAACAAGCTATTGTTGCGGTGCTGGGGGAGGTAGAATTTGGATGGAGGACCAACCTGGGATTAAAGAACGTCCGGCTGAGAATCGAATACGGGAAGCCGTGTCACTTCAGGGTGTCCAAACGCTTGTTGCTGCGTGCCCGAAAGACATTGTCATGTTCCAGGATGCGCTGAAAACAACTGGAAACGAAGGAAAGCTGACTGTTAAGGACATAGCAGATCTTGTGTATGAAGCGATAGAGTAAAACAAGAAGGCAAATGGAACAAATGCCAATCACAGAAGAACGCATTACCGCCGTGTCTGATCTCACCCTGGAGAATCTATCTGCGACTGCCGAGGGAAGGCGAGTTCTGACTTGCATTCAGTGTGGAATGTGCGCTGGAACCTGCCCATACGGTGATTATATGGATTATCCTCCAAGGCGTATCATCGCTCTGCTCCGCATCGGGTTTGTCGAAGAGGTCTTTCACTCCGATAGCCTTCTCAATTGTGTTGCGTGTTATTCCTGTATGGCGCAATGCCCTAGAGGCATTCGTTTGACTGAGGTTTTGCTTCCCCTGATGAAAGAGGAGATGTTTGCCAAGCTTCCTGACGTCCCAGCAGAATTGCAGACAGCCCTCCAGAACACGCTTCGCTACGGAAATCCTCAAGGGCTATCACCGAGAAAACGAGCAGACTGGACAAAAACCGCGGGTGTTCCTATTCGCATTCTCTCCCAGAATCCCAAGCCTGTAGATGTGCTTTGGTTTGTGGAATGCTATACCTCCTACCATCCAAGGGGTCAGGACAATAGCCGTGCCGTAGCAAAACTCTTTCATGTTCTTGATGTCGACTTTGCTATTCTTGGCAATGACGAATACTGCGCAGGAGAATGCGCCCGTCTCGTAGGGGAAACTGGATTATTTGACACTCTTCGGGAAAGGAATATGGGTGTATTCCGCCGACACAAATTCAACCAGATTGTGACCGGTGGTGCCCATGCCTATGATGCTTTCAAGTTTATCTATCCCCGCCATGGTTTCGACTATCCTTTGGAGCACACCACCACATTCTTTGCTAAACGACTGGATGCGTTGAAGCCGAAGTTGACTAGAAAGCTGAACTACACCGTCACGTACCATGACTCCTGTTGCTTAGGTCGTCACAATGAAGTTTTTGAAGAGCCACGGTATCTTCTGCGGGCGATCCCAGGGATCAGACTCAAAGAGATGACTCACAATCACATTAATTCTTTATGCTGTGGTGGAGGAGGTGGGGGTATGTGGCTCGACACGTATTATAAATCGAAAGGTATGGAAAGACTTTCTGAGCGACGCATACGTGAAGCCATCGCAACGGGAGCTGATGTTCTGGCTGTTTCTTGCCCGTATGAGATTTCCCGGTTTGAGGATGCCTTGAAAGTAATGGGGCACGAAAACAAAATGGTAGTTAGAGATATAGTAGAACTCTTGGCAGAATCGTTAGGAGATCATTGACATGGACGAAAAGAACGGACAAGTTCGAATCGGCGTATACATCTGCCACTGTGGCGTCAACATTGCAGCAACGGTGAACGTCGCTGACGTGCGCGACTTCATCGCCAAGCAGCCAAACGTCGTGATCGCCCGCGACTACAAGTTCATGTGCTCCGATCCCGGCCAGGACCTGATCAAGCAGGATATCAAAAATCTGGAGGTCAATCGGGTCGTTGTTGCCGCCTGTTCGCCGCTGATGCACGAGCTCACGTTCCGGCTTGCGGCTGAATCTGCAGGACTGAACCGCTACCTGGTCCAGATTGCCAACATCCGGGAGCACTGCTCATGGGTCCACGACGACCGCGACGCAGCGACCGAGAAGGCCAAGGCGCTTATCAACGCTGCCGTGAGGAGAGTCGCGCTGCACCGGCCGCTGGAGATCACGCGGCAACCCGTGAACAAGAACACGCTGATTGTCGGCGGAGGCATCGCCGGTATCCAGGCGGCCCTCGAAATTGCCAACGCCCGCTATCACGTCTATCTTGTCGAGCGCGAGCCTTCGGTCGGTGGCCAAATGGGGACATTTGACAAGACGTTCCCGACTCTCGACTGCGCTGCCTGTATCCTTACGCCGAAAATGGTTTCTGTCGGTCATCGGAAAGAAATCACGCTGCTGACGTACTCTGAAGTTGAGAGCGTCTCGGGGTACATCGGGAACTTCAAGATTCGCGTTCGGAAGAAAGCACGGTACGTTGATCCGGAAAAATGCACCGGATGCGGACTGTGCTGGAGCAATTGCCCTGCAACCAGAATACCGTCAGGTCGATCAATTCTCATTGGTGACCAGTTAGTGAATGAAGTATCCACCCGGTTGAAGGAGTGAGAGGAGCGGTTATGCGGCTACCGGAAGTGCGGCGTCTTTTGGCATGCGATGTGTTCTGCGGGGAAGAGCATCTCGATCGTGACATCAAGTTCGGATGCGCTTCGGATCTCATGAGTGACGTTCTGGCTTTTTCGAGAGCGGGAGCGCTTCTCTTGACGGGCTTGGTGACAATCCAGACGATCCAGACTGCTTTCATTGCAGAAATCGATGCGATCGTTTTCGTGAGGGGCAAGAAACCGGACGACAGAGTGATCGCTCTTGCGAAAGAAAGGGAGATTCCGCTGTTGGGCACTCCCTACTCGATGTACGAAGCGTGCGGCATCTTGTATCAGCATGGAGTGGCGTCGACAATGGAATGCTCACACAGTACGGCTCCGCTCACCAGCGCGTGAGGTAGCGTGAGCGATGGACAAACCGTTTTCGCAGTCGTTCGCTGTTCAAGGAAAGAACTTCTTTGATGCAGGGAGGGCTTCAACGGAGATCAAGGCTATGCTGAAGGAACTCGGCATCGACCCGGCGATTGTGCGTCGGGTCGCCATTGCCACCTACGAAGCGGAGATGAATGTGGTCATGTATGCCGAGGAGGCAACGCTGACTCTCGAGGTGACTCCCCGGACAATCAAGATTCTGGTGAATGACCGAGGGCCCGGAATCCCGGACATCGACCTTGCGATGCAGGAAGGGTATTCCACTGCGACACCCGAGATGCGGGAAATGGGCTTCGGCGCGGGAATGGGGCTGCCGAATATCAGAAGGAATTCAGATGACTTCAGGATCTCCTCGGCAGTCGGTGAAGGAACAAGACTCGAGATCACGATCAACATCAACTGAGTCGATGCAGAACGGGTTTCATTCAATACGGATAGAGAAGGAAAAATGTCAGGGCCGCATGGGGTGCATGCGCGTGTGCCCAACGCAGGCAATCCGCGTGCGAAACCGAAAGGCGGCGATTCTGAAAGACCGGTGCATCGATTGCGGAGAGTGTGTCCGTGTCTGTTCAAACCACGCGATTGTACCGCTGACGAGCTCTTTTAGCGATTTGTCACGGTTCAAGTACACTGTTGCGCTACCTTCACCCGTATTCTATTCCCAGTTCGGTAAGGACGTTCGCCCGGGGGCAATCCTGAACGCGTTGAAGAAGGTCGGTTTCGACGATGCATACGACGTGGCGTGCGCCTCAGAGTCGGTCAGCATTGCCATACAGGAGTATCTTGACTCCAACGATGCCCCGAGACCGCTGATTTCACCATTCTGTCCCGCGATCGTGAGACTCATCCAGATCAGGTATCCGAATCTGCTCGAGAATCTGATTCCGATCGAATCGCCGATGGAGATCGCAGCTCGCGAGGTGAAACGCCTCAAGATGAACGAGCTGGGACTTCGGGATCACGAGATCGGGGTGATCTACCTGACCCCCTGTCCCGCGAAGATGATTTCCTTGAAACAGCCACCAAGGAAGAAGCATTCTTTTCTCGACGGGATGATTGCGATTTCCGAGATCTACCCGACCCTTCTACAAATTCTCTCCCAGCCAAATGGCGGCGATACCGAGCAAGAAATTCGCGGTCTCGGCCTTGGCTGGCCTATCATTGGAGGGCAGGTGTTGTGCCTGAAGGCGGAGGACTGTCTAGCCATCGCGGGGTTGACCGATGTCATGAGGGTGCTCGATGACATAGAGAACGGCAAGCTGAAGGATGTGCAATATGTAGAATGTCACTCGTGCCCGACCGCTTGTGTGGGAGGCTCGCTGACAGTTGAGAACCCGTACATCGCTCGTGGAAGGGTGCTCCGGATGGTACAGATATACGGATCGGTGCCGTGTCAGGACCGTCAAAAAATCCGTGATCTGTACGAGAAGAAATTCTTCTCGCTGGTGGGAAGCATCGCGCCAAGTCCGGTTCAACCGCTTGACGATGAGATTTCGAAAGCCATCCAGAAAATGCATCAGAAGCACCAGATCCACGAGATGCTGCCCAAGATCGATTGTGGAGGCTGTGGCGCGCCAACTTGCTTGACATTCGCCGAGGATGTCGTGAAGGGTCAGGCAACTGTTGATGATTGTGTGTTTTTGGCCATGAAGGCATTTGAAACGCTTTCGTGTAATCTGATGGAAACTGTTCTCAAACACAGCCGGAAAATACGAGGTAATGTGGAGCCGAGCGACCATGAAACTTAACGAGATTGTCGAGAGACTCAATCTGACCGTGCGATGCGGTGGCGAGCACTTGGCTCGTGAGATCACGGGTGGGTATGCGAGCGATCTTCTCAGCGATGTCATCGCCAACAGCAAAGCGGGAAATGTCTGGATCACGATGCAAGTGCACGTGAACATCGTGGCCGTCGCTGTGCTGAAGGAGCTGGCGGCGATCGTCATTGTCCAGGGGCGCGCGCCTGCTGAAGACACCCTGAAAAAGGCTCAGGAAGAAAAAGTAGCCCTCCTCGTCAGCAATCTTCCAGCCTTCGACACGGCCGGCAAGTTGTATGCACTGGGTGTGGGCGTGACGTGACCATGCTTCGGCGATTCAAGGCAGACCTGCACATTCATACGTGCCTGTCGCCGTGCGGTGACCTGCAGATGTCGCCACAGAAGATCACAGCCCAGGTTCTTCGACAGAGTATTGACATCATCGCAATCTGTGACCACAACTCAGCAGAAAACATCCGCCCGGTGATGAAGGCTGCTGAGGGGAAGAATGTGGTCGTGCTTCCGGGCATGGAAGTGTGCTCGCGGGAAGAAATCCATGTGCTGGCGATCTTTGACAATCTAGTATCAGCGCTCGGACTCCAAACGCTTGTGTACGACCATCTTCCGGGCAAGAACGATCCCAAAGTGTTTGGTTTGCAGGTGGTGGCGAACGAGTGTGATGAGGTTGTTGGATTTGAGGATAGACTCTTGATCGGCGCGACCGAACTTTCGATCGAACAGGTTGTCGGTGAGATTCATAGGCGGGGTGGACTCGCCATTGCGTCGCATATCGATCGAGAGGCGTACAGTGTCATCGGACAGCTCGGATTCGTGCCGGAGTCAGTCAGGTTTGATGCTCTGGAGCTGTCATCACACATCGGCTATGACGAGGCGCTGGTCAGATTCCCGAAGTGCACGGGCTACACATTCGTCAGGAATTCCGACGCTCACTTCATCGACGATGTAGGAAAGAACATCAGCGGGTACGTGCTGGAACAACCTTCGTTTCAGGAGATTGTGAAGGCGCTCAGAAATGAGGATGGAAGAAGGGTGCTGACCACATGATCTAATGGAAGATCTCTCACTACATATTTTGGACGTCGCAGAAAATGCGATCACTGCCGGGGCTGAAAATATCTCGATCGTTGTGCAGGAGGACGTCGCTCGTGACCTGCTAACGATCGAAATCACCGATGATGGCAAAGGCATGGGTGAAGATGCTCTCGAGAAAGCATCTGATCCGTTTTACACAACCAGGACTACGAGAAAAGTCGGTCTTGGACTGGCGCTGCTGAGGGAAGCTGCAGCGATGGCAAACGGACAGGTGGAGATCCAGTCTGCCCCAAACCGCGGAACGACGGTTCGCGCGACGTTTCAGTTGAGCCATATCGACCGAAAGCCGCTTGGGAAGATAGCTGACACGATTACAGCCCTGCTTGCGACGCGTTCAGACATCGACATCTCCTATACGCACGAGCGTGAAGGGGGGATCCTCCGGTTTGACACGAGGGAGCTGAGGAGGCGGCTCGATGGGCTGCCACTGAACACGGTCAAGACGTTAAATTTTCTCAACAACTATTTGAATCAGGAAGAGGATATCCTTTCACATCACGCTTAGGGAGTATCAATGGAAGACGCACAGGTTGTCGATTCTATCCTCCAAAGCCACCCACAGGATCCAAGTGTAGTCATCCAGGTCTTGCTGGACATCCAGAATGAACTCTACTATCTCCCGAAGGATGTCCTCGTGCAGGTTTCTGACTATCTGCATGTACCGATGAGCAGAACGTACCACCTGGCAACGTTCTACAAAGCGTTCAGCCTGAAACCCAAGGGGAAGTTTCCCATCTCCGTGTGCCTGGGAACGGCCTGTCACGTCCAAGGTGCTGTCAAGATTCTCGAGCAGATTCAACGAGAGCTGAACATCAAGGAAGGTGAGACGACACCCGATAAGAAGTTCAGCGTCGATAGTGTCCGATGTCTTGGATGCTGCGGGCTTGCGCCAGTGGTGACTGTTGGGAAGAATCTCCACGGAAAGGTGCCGTTATCAAAGGTCCCGAAAATGCTTAAGCAGTACATAAGAGAACAAGGAGACGTCAGCGATGGCTAGAATCAAGATTGAGGACCTCGCGAAAATGCGGGACGATGCGCGCTACAAAATGACATTGCGACAAGGTGCAGGGCGGGTCAGGATCAATGTCCATATGGGCACTTGCGGTATCGCAGCAGGTGCCAGAGAGATCCTGACGACGGTTATGAAGGAGATCGAACAGCGAAATCTCCAAGATGTGATTATCACGAACTCGGGATGTGCGGGCTTGTGCAGCCAGGAACCAATGATGACCATCGAGGTCTTGGGCGAGCCGGCACCGGTGAAATACGTCCTCTTGACACCGGTAAAGGTGAAGAAGATCATTGATTCTCACGTCTTGAAAGGTCAGGTCGTGATGGACTACGCCCTCGCTGTGGGGAGTGAGCAGACTCGCTAACGATAGTGAACTCAAAGAGGAGATCATTCCATGGCGTATCGAACGTACTTGATGGTGTGTGCAGGTACAGGTTGTGTCTCCAACCAGTCTCTGAAGATCAAGGACAAGCTGGAGAGTGAGATCATCAAAAAGGGATTGCAGAATGAAGTCAGCGTCGTGACGACGGGGTGCAACGGCTTTTGCGCCGTCGGTCCACTGATGGTTGTCCAGCCGGACGGCATCTTCTACCAACTGCTGAAGGAAACAGACATCACCCACCTCGTTGAGGAGCATTTCATCAAAGGCCGACCTGTGAAGGAGTTGATGTACACGCCACCGAAAGAGAAGGCGCCAATACCGAAGATGTCCGATATTCCGTTCTTTGCCGAACAGACACTTGTCGTGCTCCGCAACCGTGGGCTTATCAATCCTGAAAACATCGATGAGTATATCGCACGCGGAGGGTACGAGGCGATAGTGAAAGTGCTCACGACAATGACACCCGACGAGGTGATTCAGGAAATCAAAGCTTCGGGGTTGCGAGGTCGAGGTGGAGGAGGATTCCCGACGGGGATCAAGTGGGAAACGTGCAAACACGCACCGGGAGATGTACGCTACGTCATCTGCAACGCTGATGAGGGCGATCCCGGTGCCTTCATGGATCGGAGCACGATTGAGTCTGACCCGCACGCTGTCATTGAAGGCATGCTGATCGGCGCATATGCAATCGGATCCTCACAAGGCTTTGTCTACATTCGGAACGAATATCCGATCGCCCTCGAGCGCTTGAAGGTAGCGATCAACCAAGCTCGCGAGTATGGCTTGCTGGGGAAGAACATCTTCGACAAAGGGCTCGATTTTGACATCAGGATTGCCCGGGGCGCGGGCGCATTCGTCTGCGGTGAATCGACTGCGCTCATGGCATCGCTTGAAGGAAGACCAGGGGAGCCGCGCGCAAAGTACATCCATACCGTCGAACGTGGCCTATGGGACAAGCCGACGTGCTTGAACAATGTCGAAACTTGGGCAAACGTTCCGCAGATCATGTTGCGGGGAGCGAAATGGTTTGCGAGTATCGGCACCGGCGATGTTTCTACCGATCCGTGGGGAGGCAGTAAAGGTACGAAAGTCTTCTCACTTTGCGGCAAGGTGAACAATACTGGGCTCATCGAGGTGCCGATGGGTATCACGTTGAGGAAAATCATCTTTGACATCGGCGGTGGGATCAAAGACGGAAAGAAGTTCAAGGCGGTTCAGACTGGTGGTCCCTCCGGCGGATTCATTCCGGAAAGCCTGATTGATATGCCAGTCGATTATGAAGAGTTGACAAAGGTCGGTTCGATGATGGGTTCGGGTGGTATGGTGGTGACCGACGAAGACAACTGCATGGTCGATATGGCGAAGTACTTCCTTGCCTTCACCCAAACAGAATCGTGCGGAAAGTGCGTCCCATGCCGGGAGGGGACCAAGCGGATGCTGGATATGTTGGAGAAAATCTCGAAAGGTGAGGGGACAGAGGAGGACCTTGTGCTCCTGGAGGAGCTCTCCAACATGGTTGTCGAGTCGTCCCTCTGCGCGCTCGGCGGTTCAGCGCCCAATCCTGTCTTGACGACGCTGAAGTACTTCCGCGAGGAATACGAAACGCACGTGAAAGAGAAAAAGTGTCCGGCGCACGTTTGCCGACCACTGATTAAGTATATGATTGATCCGGAGATCTGCCTCGGAAAGGGGCACGGCTGCCACGTCTGTAGCAAGAATTGCCCCGACGGAGCGATCACCGGTGAGACTAAACAGGTACACGCTATTGACGTGATGAAGTGCGGCAAGTGTGGCATCTGCTACGATGTATGTAAATTCGACGCGATCTACATCGAATAACGAGAGAGACTACCATGGTGACACTCACAATCGATGGAAAACAAGTTGAAGTCCTCGAAGATACCTCGATCCTGAAGGCGGCGGAGAAAGCTGGCATCTGGATCCCCACGATGTGCTACAGTGATTACTTCGAGCCGTACGGTGTCTGTAGACTCTGCAGTGTCGAAGCAGTCCGGGGAAAACGCAGCCGCGTCGTCACGGCATGCAACTATCCCGTGCGAGAAGGAATCACTGTTCTCACCAACTCAGAAAAGGTGAAGTGGATCCGAAAGATCATAATGGAGTTGACGCTCTCCCGCTGGCCCAACGTAAGGGTTGTCAGGGAGATGGCGGAGAAACTCGGTATTGAGAAGCCTCGTTTTGTCAGCTTGGAACGAGATGAGGCTGAAGACGCCTGTATCCTCTGCGGTATGTGTGTCAACATGTGCAACGAGGTTGTGAAAGCAGGCGTCTTAGGATTCGCCAATATGGGCATTAAACGTGAGGTGGTCCTCCCGTTCAACGAACGTTCCGATAGATGCATCGTCTGCGGGGCATGCGTCTACGTCTGCCCGTCAGGCCACATTAAGACGGTGATCGAGGATTACAAAGGCAAGAAACCTGAGTTCACACTTGGTCCAAGGACAGCAATTTATGTCCCGACGATGCAGGCGGTACCGCGCATCCCAGTCATCGACACCAACTCTTGCATCCACTTTAAAACCGGCGGATGTGAAATTTGCGCAAAAGTGTGTGAGCCAAATGCCATCAACTACGAGATGAAAGATGAGGTTGAAGAAATTGAGGTCGGGCAAATACTAGTTGCTACCGGCTTCGATATTTTCGATGCTTCCGTAATGGCCCAATATGGATATGGTACACTCGATAACGTTTACAGTTCACTTGAATTTGAAATGATGTTGAATTCAACCGGCCCAACAAGTGGCAAGGTCTTGACGAAAGAAGGCAAAGAGCCTCGATCGGTCGCGATAATCCACTGTATCGGCTCCAGAGATACGAATCATCACCCGTACTGCTCACGTGTTTGTTGTATGTACGCCTTAAAGTATGCACACCTCGTCCATGACCGAACCAGTGCAGCGATCTATCAATTTTATATCGACATGCGTGCGTTTGGCAAAGGGTATGAAGAATTCTACGTACGTATTCTCGATGAAGGAGTCAAGGCCATCCGGGGAAAGGTCGCAGAAGTAGTTGAAGCAACGTCGTCGCAGAAAGATGAGGGTCTTCTCTTGGTTCGATGCGAGGATACTCTAGCTGGAAAATTGCTCGCGATTCCTGTTGACATGGTAGTTCTTTGTAACGCCATTGAGGCAAGAAAAGACAGTGATGCTGTCAGGAGGCTCTTCTCAATCAGCAAGAGTCCGGACGGCTTCTTCCTCGAGCGGCACCCGAAGCTTGATCCCACATCGACGAGCACCGAGGGTGTGTTCATCGCCGGCTGCGCTCAGGGTCCCAAAGACATACCCGACACGGTTGCGCAGGCGAGCTCCGCCGCGGCACGCATTCTTTCGGTGCTGGCGAAAGGGGAAGTTGAAATCGAACCCGTGCGCGCCATGGTGCAGGAAGAGTATTGCAGCGGCTGCAAGATCTGTAATGGACTCTGTCCATATAATGCGATTGAGTTCCTGGAAGACAAGAAGGTCTCGCACGTGCAAGAAGCACTGTGCAAAGGATGCGGTACCTGCGTTGCCGCCTGCCCATCCTCAGCGATGACCGGCCACGGCTTCACCGATGCCCAGATTCTGGCTGAGCTCGACGGGTTGCTGGTATAGATGATCATTCGAAGACCGAGCAAACCGATATTTTCTAGTGATCGGAACATTGGAAAGGTACTGAGACATGGCATTCGAACCGAAAATTATTGGCTTCCTGTGTAACTGGTGTTCATACACAGGCGCAGATCTCGCAGGAGTCTCAAGAATCAAGTCCTCGCCGAACGTGAGGGTCATCCGAACGATGTGCAGCGGCAGGGTTGATCCAACGTTCATCCTGAAGGCATTTCAGCTCGGCGCGGACGGTGTCATCGTGATGGGCTGTCATCTGGGCGATTGCCACTACCAGGAGGGAAACCACAAGACGATCAGGCGTATCCCGTTCTTGAAACGCCTGATTCGGGATTTTGGCATTGATCCGCGACGACTGAGACTTGAGTGGGTCTCGGCATCGGAGGGGGACCGATTTGCCAAAATCGTGAATGAGATGACGGAGGAAATCCGCAAGCTCGGGCCGATCAAGGTCTACATTCACAGCGAGATTAGGCAAGCTGCGGCACACGCGTAGTTCGAACCTGATTCCGATGTAGGACAAAAGGAGATTGCCATGGCGAAACCGAAATTAGCACTCTACTGGGCATCAAGCTGCGGTGGTTGTGAGATCGCTGTCCTCGATATTCACGAAAAGATTCTCGATGTCGCCAACGCCTTTGACATTGTTTTCTGGCCCGTCGCGATGGATTTCAAATACGATGATGTTCGGAAAATGGAAGACAAGAGCATCGACCTCTGTCTGTTCAACGGGGCAATCCGAAACTCTGAGAATGCGGAGATCGCCCACTTGCTTCGCGCGAAATCGAAAGCACTCGTGGCGTTCGGATCGTGTGCCGTCGAAGGCGGTATCCCCGGACTGGCCAACCTCACGACGAAGGACGATATCTTCAGGTTCGTGTACAAAGAGTCGCCTTCCGTCTTCCTGCAGGACGGTGGTGTCTATCCTCAGCCGCTGAACACGATGCCGGATGGCGGGCTCGAGATCCCGGAGATGTGGGAAACTGTCAAGTCGCTCGACCAGGAAATCGACGTTGACTACTACATCCCTGGCTGCCCGCCGGTGCCGAATCAGATCTGGGGTGTCATCGAATACATCCTGAGCGGCAAGCCGTTGCCAGCGAAGGGCTCCATTCTCGGCGCTGGTGTGAAGACATGTTGCGACGAGTGCAAGCGTGAGCGAAAGGAGAAGAAACTGAAGCAATTCTTCCGCCCCTATGAAATCGAGGCGAAGCCCGACGAGTGCCTCCTCGATCAGGGGATTGTCTGCATGGGGCCGGCAACCCGCGACGGCTGCGGCGCACTCTGCCCGATTGCAAACATGCCGTGTCGCGGCTGCTACGGTCCACCACCAAACGTCACCGATCAGGGCGCGAAGATGGTGAGCGCACTCGGCTCGGTCATCGATGCTCACGAGCCGGAAGAGATCGAGAAAATCCTCGATGAAATTGTCGACCCACTCGGCACATTCTATCGATTTTCACTTGCTCATTCGATTCTGCGGAGGGTTGAAAAGTCATGAAG
>Ga0315284_10002025_pt1 | contig 29089 bp, 66 predicted proteins | sample YL17G09_16_MG_FD_203696 | JGI IMG/M metagenome (GOLD analysis project Ga0315284, IMG submission 203696) | Sediment microbial communities from Yellowstone Lake, YNP, Wyoming, USA - YL17G09_16 | ecosystem: Environmental > Aquatic > Freshwater > Lake > Sediment | place: USA: Wyoming | collected...
TCTCTGTCTGTCATTTGTTCAAATGTTTTCTTTGCCATAGTTTTTATTTTTTAAAATTGTTTAATTCTTCCTAATTTATTTGAAGCCTCTATTGAATATGTAACTCTTGGTAATAAATCTATAAAAATAAATTCATGCTTGCAATATTCACAAATATATTTTTCATACTTTAATAATTCGGCTCTATGCCAGTTTGAAAATTTTATTTTTTTCTCTGAGCAATTTGGACAGTTCATGTCTGTTATTCCAATTTTTTTATCTGCCATATTTATTTAATATTACCATAATATTTTTCTTGCCCAATAATTAGCACTAAAAATATCATCTTTTGTTAATTTATTTGAACCGTCTAATATTCCACCACTTCTACTAAGATAATTTTTTCTTCTTTCTAAATCACAATGCATAGTAAAGTCTTCATAATCTACATGACCAAAATGAACGACTTTTTCTATATCATTTTCTTTAGCTAAAACAACCATTTTTTTAGTTGGTAACCAACTTAACATTGGTTCCATTGGTTTTAAATCAGCTCTAGAAAGCGCTTGTTTATACTTTTTATAATATGGTGTACATCTTGGCATATTATTCTGCTTTTAACATTCTCATTAATTCCATTTCTGAACTTGTACATTTTTCAATGAAATTAACCGCTTTATCAATTTGTGAATTTAAAAAAGCTTGCTTTAAATGTTTTTGAGCATGACTTAAAAAATAAATTAATCTTGCTTTTATAACATGACTGTATTTTCCATTTGATTTAAAACCATCAATATACATTTGAGCTGAACTAGAATCATATTCTCCTTCTGTAACTCCAAAATTAACAGCTTCTTCTATAATATTCCAGTCATGAAAATCCGTTTCCCAAATTGAATTGTCTGATAAATCTAAACCAAGTTTATCAATATCTCGTCTTGAAATAACTTCTATTAAATTTTCACCAACTTCTTTTCTATCTGCATATTCATCAACAGCGTCTTCTTTATATTGGTGACCAGATAATATTTTCTTTTTGTTTTTGACTACATAATACATATTTGTAAATTGGTCCATTTTATTTTCTGTTGGCTTTTCTTCAACAATTTCTTCTTTTACAATTTCTTCTTCAATAATTTCTTCTTCAATATTTTCTTCTTTCTGCAATTCCATAATTAATTCATCAGCAGACATACTTGGTAGACCTTGAATTAATATCCAATTTTGATATTCTTTTACTAATTTATCATTTTCAATATCAATATGTGAACTTAAATCCCATCTATCAACATAATTTTTCAACCATTCAATTTGTTGTTCTTTATTTAATTTTTCAACAACTTCTTCACCTTTCAATACAGGAATAACTTTAGTTAAAATATAATTGTATCTTTCTTCAGTTGTTGCTTTTAATGCATATTCTGAAAAAGCTTCATCTTCTTCGTAATTAAATCCTGCATCAAGAAGTCTTTTTAATATAAAATTTTCTCTTTCTATTTGTTCTTCAGTACCCCAATATTCTTCTTTTTTTAATTTTGGTAGTTCTTCATTAATAACAATTTTAACATCTTCAATTACCATATCTTTTATTTGTTCTTTTTGTTTTTTAATAACAACTTCAACAATTGAATTTAAGATATTTTCTATTTTTTCATCTGGCCATTTTACTTCTCTAGATAATTCAATATCTATTTTGTTTTTAAATGGGTCTAAACCGTCTTTCAACATATCTAATCCACCCCATGACCAGTTTATACCAATTTTAGGACCTTCAATTAAAAATATTGTAATATCATCTTCAATTGGCATGAATGCTATTGCATCATGAACTCTAACACCTCCAGGTGCAGCTTCATACTCATCGAAAGGATATCTTTTTCTTATTAAATGGTCTATTCTTGTGAATAAAGATTCATTACTGTATTTTTCATTTGATGGATTATAATCTTCATCTTTTTCAAATGTAATTTTCTCATCAATTTCTGGTTCAAAAACTATAGCATCCATCATAACTAAATCATCTATTGGATATGTATCTCCATTTTCAAAGTAAACAAAATTAGCTTTTGTTACTTTTTTAACTACACTTGAAATATCACCATATTGAATTTCTTTACCAACTAAAGCATTTTCTGAGTTATCGCTAATGAAATTATCTATACGATGCCATACTTTTTCTTCTTTCATTTTATTTTGTTTTGTATTCCATTTCATTAATAACTGAACATTACCACCCTTGTAACTACTATAAATAAAAGCTCCAATATCATCTCCATTTAAAAATTCTTGAAGTGAAGTCTCGTGAATATAATTTGTTTCATAACCAGAAAATTCAATACCTAAATAACCAGATAATTCATTATCAAATTCAATAACTTTTGATTTTAAACCAGTTATTTCAAAAACATTATCTTTATCTTCACCGTTTGATGAACCAATATCTACTTTTTTACCAATTAAATTTGATTTATTTTTACTTATAAATTCTTCAATTGTAACCAAATAACTATTATATTTTTTTACCATTAAATCAGTAATATTATCACTTAATTCATTCCAATTTTTGTATAATAATTCATCAAATTTATCTCCATCTTTTTGTTTTAATTCATCACCAAGTAATTGTTCTCTTACACTCCAATTTTTTTCTTCCCAAAGTTGTTGAGCTAATCCATAATTATTTCCGAATTGTTTTTTCATTTTATTTATCTTTTAATTGTTTGTAATTGAAATACTAACTTTTTAATAATGAAAAAACCCCAGCCGTTTGGCCAGGGCTTTTCTTTTGTAAAGGACTGTTGGATTGCCTATTACAAAGACCAATCTGATACGCTTGTAGAAGAGAAGCCTTTTGAACCTCCACCACCGGTACCTTTAAGTTCTGTTAAACAATAGTTCAATAACCCTTGAGTTGCAGAACCATATTTTCCAGACTTCATTTCAGATAATGCAGCACCCGCTTTACCTTTTAATGTCTTGAAAGTTGCATCGTCTAAACCTTCGATACGACCCATTGGTTTAACCAATACGTTTAAGTTTGATGCTAAAAGTTTAGGGTCTTTTTTAGATAACTCTAAACCATCAAAGTTGTTTACTCTTGCGAAACCAGCTGCTTTTTTAACAACTGCTACAACTTTTTCTCTTTCGCTCATTTCACCAAAAGACTTAACTGCACGTCTTGATTTTGCTGAATTGTACTTTGCTTGCTTAGCTGCACCTTCTGAAGCTGCTGCTGATTTTTCTTTCTTTGCCATTTTTTTTACTTTTTAAAATTTACTCGCAATATTGCGTTTTTTAATTATAAAGTAAATATACAAATTATGTTTTATATTCAAAAATATTTTTATAGTTATTTGAGTTAAAAGTTATCAACACAAAATTGTTAATAAAGTTTTATTACATCTCCATTTCGTCCAATTCTTTACTATCGAAAACATTTGTTATTTCAACAGAATTTTCTTCTTGTTCTAATACAATTAATGTACCATCATCTTGAAATTGAAATACAATTTTAGACCCGTCTTGTTTAGAAGCATTAATCTCGTTATTATTTAATTCATCTATATTTAATAAATCATAACCATTTTCAGTAACTTCTACAATTAAATCTTCACTTCTGTCTTGTTGAAATGCAAATAAAACATAATTGCCTGTTCTAAACTCTTCGAATTTTTCTCTTTTTAATCGCTCAGATAATCTTTGAAACTTCTCATTATTTAAAATAACGGAACCTGGCAGAGCGTTACCAGGCCCGTTTTCACCCGCGTTATTCTCTTTTGAGACTTCCAAGGATAATTCTTTAATTTTGTTTATTAGTGTTTCGTAATCTTCTGCATCAACTTCCTTATCATTCATTTGCCAGAACGGGGCTTCTGTTGTAAATTCTAAAGATTCATTTGCTTCATTTTTGAATGCTATATCTATATTTTCATTTTTTAGATATTCTTTAATATCATTAAAGTTTTCTAATAATGACCAACCACGAATAATATTGTTTTCTTTCTTTTTGAATTTAACAAAAATATTCTCTAATTTAATAGTTGTTTTATTACTATTAATAAATAAAAATACATCTCCTTCAATTCTTGAATTAAAAATGTAATTTAACTCGTGTAATTCTGTTTTTGTTTTCATGTTGCGCTCTTTTTTTTAATTGTTTATTTTATCGTTATATTATTTATTCTTTTAATTAATCTAGTGTCATAATATTGTATCAATTAATTGCTGTAACTCAAAATTATATTTTCTTTCACCTTTAGTTGCTTGAACTTCAAGTATTATATTATTACTAATTGTTTTATCCCAACTTTTTATACTAACAGATTTTCTTAAATTACTGAATGAATTTGTTCCTTCACTTGTATAATAATCAATTTTAAAACTTAAATTTTGGTCACTTACATTTCTTGGAGTTTGACTTAATTCAATTAAAAATGAATTATCTGTTATATCACCACTTGATATTAATATTGGACTAAGTTTTTCAACATGAGTACCACAAGTTATTTTAAAATTTATTGTTGCTGAACCACTATTATTAATTAATTCTTCATTAGTTATTTCTAATGCTTTTTTTATATCATCTTCACTAATTTCATCTGCTGATAGATTCAATAAATATTTTATATTTCTTATTTTACCATTTATAAAATAAGGATTATTTGCTTCAAAATTTAATAAACTTGCTTTATAATAAACATTTAATACATCTGGTATACTAAATGTTGAATTTGCTGTAATAGTATTCTCTAATCTAGAAGCAACTGAATATAACTGTGAAAATTCAATAGAATCTCCATCTTTTGTACCTTTAGGTAAATTAATTATCTTGTTACCAGCAATATTTATATCTTCACCAAATTCCATTATCCTATTACAGTTACTATAACATTATAACTTGCTCCTGATTTTGTAATATTTACTGTATTAGAAGTAAAATTATTTACACCTAATTGAACAACTGCACCAGTTGAAACTCTTACACATTGAACTATTACATTTGAACTTCCTAAATTATGAGTGAAAGTAATTGGAGTACCACCGCCAACTGAAGTTGATACTGATACAAATTTTCTTGAAGGATTAACTACATTTGTTTGTATTAATGTCCATTGTGAAATTAATACTGGTGCATCTTGATTTGCAAATAAAGAATCACCAACTTCAAGTTGAACACCTAAAAATGTTCCTGCAACTGTAACTACATAATAATCACCTTTAATTACACCAGCACCACCATTAATTGCTGGAATATTTATTGCCGCATCATAACCACCTTTGAAATCCAATAAACCACTTACGTCATTAAGATTTGCAACACTTTGAATAACAGTACCATCATCATATTGAAATTTACCAGTAGTTGTATTGAAAAACAATCTACCTTTTTTATCTGTTGAAGAAGCTGGAGATACGATTCCATTTTCAACTCTTGAATTTAATAATTGATTATCATCTAAATCAATATTTACACCTAAAACAAAATTACTCATATTATTTATTTTTAATTAATTACAATATACAAAACCAGTTTTTGACTTATTAAAATATATACTTACTTGATTATTGTTATCATAAACAACTTTGGCATACATTTGACTACCTAAATCATCAACTATAGTTACACTACATTTTTTTCCAAGATTATGAACTACTACCCATTCAATAGCACTTACTATTTGTTGAAATACAAAGTTTTTATCTGCTGAACCAGGACCACTAATTAATTCATCACTACCATCTGATTTTCTTCCATAATATTTACCATCATCTTTATTTCTAAATATTGTGATAAATTCATTATCTTCAGGTGTTTTTACATAACCAGGTTTTATATTAAATATTCTACCGTTTATTGATTGCATAATATAAATATATTGTGTACCCAGGACAAGCCTGGGCTCACTTATTAATTAAGTTGAAGAATAAATTCCAGTACCTTTTTTTCCTTCAGCACAACCATAATTTTTTTGCCAACCAGCAACACCATTAACTACACCCCAAACATCTCCCATATCTATCCATACTCCTCCACCAGCTAAACAATCGTCCTTTAGATTTCTTAATGTAGGAGAACCTTTTTGCATTAATCTTTGAATTCCTGTACCAGATTGTGTTACAATTACTTCACTTTTTTTACTTTTCTTGTAAAAATAAACTGAAACTAATATTACTACTAGTAATATAATTCCGATGATAATCCATTTTTTCATTTTATTTTGCTTTTGTTTTTATTAATAAATTACTTAATTTTATTTCATTTACTTCTTCTTTTGTTAATTGAGGTATTTCTACTCTTTTTACAGAAACTGGTAAATCATTCTCGAATTCTGCAAAAGATATAGAATCTAATGTTCCATCTTCAAGAGTTAAAATAGAAATTTGTTTTTTCTTTGCCATTTTTTATTTGTTTTTATTTATTTATATTTATTTTATTCTACACCAGCGTCAACTATATTTAAAGAACCAACTATAGTATTTGTTACATTAGCGCTCCAAGCTTTATTTGTAACTGATTTATATACTTTTATATTAATTGGAGCTGCTGCAAATATACTCTCTGGTGATGCACCATTTGAAACATAAGTATAATCATCTAAAATTAAACTTCCTCCAGATGCTATAATTGGAACACCAGTTGTTGTATCTAAAGTTTTTAATTTTCCTTTACATATAATTTTACCGCTATCAATATAAATACCATTACCTTCTGTAGTAACACTTTGTGTATTTTCTATATCAGAATTAAAATTAATAACACCTAAAGCTGAACCTTGAATTCTAGCATAATATCTGTTTCTTATTTTAGAATAACCTCCATTATGAGTTATAGAACCTGCTCCTGAAATATGATAATTTAAAATAGCTGAACCAGAACCATTAGGGTCTACTGTTGTAGCAGAAGAAAAATCACCATTTACTACAATTTCACTTCCTGGTCCATTACCAACACTAGCACCTGTTCCATTGAAAAAATTAGGAATTGTACTATTATAAGCTACTGTATTTTTAACATTAGCAATTATTTTACCACCTACACTTTGAGCTAAATAACCTATGAAAGTATATTTACAAATATCTGCATATAAATTAATTTTAGAATTAGGGTCTACAATTACAGCTATATAAGAAAAATCTTGAGTACTGCAATCTATTTCTTTAACCCAAGCATTTATTGTTGCTCCAGTTAATGATAATAAAGCACCACCTATAATGTTATTGTATTTTCTAATTAAATTACACTCAACATTTATAATTGAATTATTCAATGAAACTAAAACAAAAGAACCAGCAATTCCATTTTCTATTGTACCATTACCGTAAATATTTAAAACATCACCATCACTTCTAACAAAAGTATCTGGATTTGAAATATTTCTAACTACAGCACCAGCTTCTAAATAAAAATCTGCAATTGGATTAGATATTGTAGTTTGACTATAAATTCCTTTTCTAAGATAAATAATATCACCTGCAGAAGCACTAGATAAAGCTCCAAATATTGTTAAGAATGGATATCTTTGGTCATAAATACCACCATCTACTGCTGCAGCATTATCACCATAAACGGAATCCACGTAAATAGTATTACCTACATTTACTGGAACGTCTGGAGCTAATAACTCATCTGTACCATCTGAACGTCTGCCGTAATATTTATTATCAAGTTTATTTCTCCAAATAGTTATAAACTCATTACTTTCTGGATTTGTAATGTATTTACTTTCTACGTTAAATACTCTTCCTGTTATTGATTGCATTTTGTTTTATTTTAAATTATTAACCAATTTTAATTGCTCTCATTGAAATGTTTAAAACTTGCATATCTTGGTCTGAAGCATCTACAAATGAAGCTTTAAAAACATTAAATGATGGGTATGATTGATTTGTTAATTCAATTTTACCAGTCATTAAATGAACTGAAACTTCATCATTAAAATTATTTAAAGAACTATTACTTGAAATTCTTGTTTTTTGAATAACATCTGTTGGCATAACTATAATATCATCATTTATGATATTAGTTCTTATTTCCGTAACAATACTTGATGGTGGACTTACTGAACCTGGTAATCTTCTGAAATTATAATCAACATCAAATATATAAGTACCATCTTCAAGATACATGAAACATTCTGAAAAAGTACTTGATTCATCAACTGTATCAAATGGTCCATTTATTTGTTTCTCAAAACAATCAACTCCAATTGAAGCGCCACCACCTAATGGTTCATCAACACCATCTGAACGTCTGCCGTAATATTTATTATCAAGTTTATTTCTCCAAATAGTTATAAACTCATTACTTTCTGGATTTGTAATGTATTTACTTTCTACGTTAAATACTCTTCCTGTTATTGATTGCATAACTATATATATTTATTTATGTGTTTAGCCAATTTCAGTTGACTAAACCCATGATTTTGATTCCCAAGTTTCAGCTAGAAAACCAACATTTTGAGTTAGTTTTACTACTAAACTGTGAAGATGATGTTTGTTCCATCAATCTTTGCTACAGCTAAATCACCATTTGGTAATCTTAGCGATAAGTTTCCAGAAACTGAATCCAAAAACAATACTCCTGTATCTCCACCATTTGGTGAGTCTACTTTTTCTGGAGCAACAACCGGTAAATTCATTTGACGTGCCATTTTTTTTACTTTTTTTAATTGTTAGAACTAATTGAACTATATTTATTTTATTTGCGGTCTATGTTAATCTCTTTATTACTATTATTCCAATTATTATTACAACAATTGCACCAAATATAATAAAGTATTTTTTATTTTGAGCAGCTAATTCTGCTTGTTTTTGCTGATTCAATAAAACTCCAGTGTTTAACTGTTGTTGAATTGCATATGCAGCTTCAATATTATCTTGTTTATTTTCACCAGATAAATTAGTAATTAAATTTTGAAAGAAACCTGCCATTACAATAATTTTTTAATAACTACAATAACAATTACTAATATAACAACACCAAAAATTGTATATGTAATTATTTTTCTTTTTTCTTCTTCTTTTTTAACCGCAACTTGTGCCGCTGCATTTTGAGCGTTTATTGCTGTTTCTGGAGTATTAGTATTTGCTATTGCTTGAGCTTGAGCTTGAGAAGTATTTGCCACAGCTTGTGCTTGAGAAGCTTGAATTTGTAACTTAATTGAATTTTGAATTGCTTCTAAATCATCATTATAATTTTTAACAGCAGCAGCCAAACTTACAACTGCAGCGTCCAATTTTGCTTTAGCTGCATCTCTTAATGGAGAATGATAATTCATTCCATTTTGTCTTTCAATCATACAAAGATTATACACTGCTCTTCTTGGTAATGTATTTTCACCACAATCTTTATTTAAATAACTATTGTATTTAGAACTTTGATAATTATAAGAAGAACTTTCTACATCAATAACTGATTGAAAATGGTCTATATTATCTTGGTCTCTTAGCAAAGTATCTTTTTGAACTTGAGACATTTCTACGGTTGAACCTTGAAATGTAAATGATGTTGGAATTTGTTCTGGCATTTTACTTTTTATTTATAATTATATTTACCTTTATATTTTAATTTAAAACCTAAAATATTTACTTTTACTAAATAACCAATATCAACTGGTTTTGAAGATGCTATTCTAGTTGCTAATTCTATTGATTCTTTATTTAATAAAACATAATATTCTTGTTCAAATTTAATATCACTTTTACGTTTATCTAAAACAATTTCTTTTGAATTATTGTAATTATCAGTTGATTTAGCTATTAGTTTATTATTGTAATATGCTTCAATATATAAATCTTTAAATTTTATTGTTGAATTACTTTTATTATTTATTAAATATTCAATTGTTATTAATGTTTTTGAACCTTGACTTGTAATATCTTTTAAAATAAAATCTTTAAAGTTTAAATTTTTAATATTAAAATCAAATTCAATTTTATCTATTATTGATTTAACATATAATGCTATTAAAATTAAAACAAATAAAACTATCAATAATATTTTAAATATTAATTTCATATTAAACTAAAGTAGTTAAAAGTGAAGCTAAACCAGGATTTTGAGCTAAAGCACCACTAGCTGAACCAATAGTTGCATTAACACCACTAAAAATACCACCAAGAAGACCACTTTGTCCAGATTGATTTAATAATCCAGATTGAGCATTGTATAATAAAGCCAATTGTTTAGTTTCTTCTTCTTTTTTCTTTTTTTGAATACTAAGATAAAGAAAAATTACAATCAATGCAATTACTACAAATATTAATATAATTACCCAAGTTTTCATTTTTATTTATTTATTTTATTTAATATCTGACATTTTTACACCATAATTTGCAACTATAGGTGATTGACTTTTTGTCAAATTTGTTAATTGATATGGGTTGAATACTCCTGGTTGACTTTTAACTGCAGCCAATTCTCCAGATTTTTTTCCATATTTAACGGCTATAACTATACCTATAATTACAACTACTACTACAATTCCGATTATAATCCATTTATTCATATTTATTTTGTTTTAAGTAAAAACTGTTCTATTTGATTGTCGTCCAAACCGTATCTTGATTTAATTTTATTTCTCAATCCTTCACAAACAACATCCCCTGATAATACACCACCAACTGCATCATTTATTTTAACACAAGCAGCATACTCATTTAGATCTGCATATGCAAGCTCTTGTTTTTTAGCTAATGCTCTGTACCAAATAGCAATTACAATTATTATAACTACAATTACTGATATTATTACTATTAATGATGTTTTCATTATATGAATGCTATGTTTTTTAAACTAGTTTTATAATATAAAAAATAAATTCCAATTCCAATAACAACAAAAGATGCTAATTTATATTGACTAGCCATTGGAACATAATTAATTACTATTACAAACAGTATTAATGCTATTAATGCTATTACAAAATAATCTACTATTTTTTTTTTTTAATATTTCCAACCAACTCAATTAAATCGTCAACTCGACTTGCAGCTAAAGCGTATCCACCAGTAGTGTCAGGACCAGTTTTTCCCCAACCTCTATTAGCTTGAAATATTGCGTTCAATGCTTCTTCAGTTGATTTAAAATCATTTATGTCTTTAATTCCTTTTGATGATAAATACAATTTACCAGCAGTTGAATTAAATTCTCTTAAAAAATAAGCAATCATTACATCTGCAGCAACATCAGGCTTATTAACTAAATCTGGATTTGAAACAATATCTGTTTTTATTAATTTTGCAACTGATTCATAATTACCTTTAAAAGTAAGTTGATTATATCCTCTTCCACGATATTTATAACCTTCAGTTGGTGAATTACCATATCTTCCGCCATAAACTGCATTAAAAAATGATTCATCGTTACGCTTTAATAAATCTAATGATGCATCATCACTTGGAACACGAGTTCCAAATATTTCTCTTATTCTTTTGTTACTTGTGTTTTTATAACTAGTTTCAGACTTAGGTATAAAACCACTTTCTTTAGAAACAACAGCTAATATTGCAGCTTTAGCATAATTATTTGTTATGCCAAATTTATCCATTCTTCCAACCATAGTATAAATATTACTAAGTTGATTTGGAACTAATGTTGATAAATAACTCATTAATCTTTATTTTTATTTTCTGAAAAAGACTTAGTATAACTTGACCCAAAGAAAAACTGTAATACCATAATTGCACCTGCAAATAAATAAACATCTGCAAACATTTCAATCATTCTTTTATTACCATCTGGAATTTGATAAAAAAATAATCCAAATGCAAAACCTGTTGCTGAAACTATAACAAAAGAAGCTAAAAAATAAATAAATCTTTTACTGAATTTATCATCTTGTTTTAAAGCTTCTATTTGAAGATTTCTTGCACTTTGCTTATCTTCATTTTCTTTTTCAACAAGTTTTAATAATTCTTCATTAGTTATTTCTAATGCTTTTTTTCTATCATCTTCACTAATTTCATCTTTAGTAGAACTTAATATAATATTTTTAATTACACCTAATGCACCTTTATCTGGCATAAACTCACCTAATTTGTTAAGTAACTTTGGAGCTTTTTCCTTTAAAAATTCTTTTATTTTTTGACCGTCTCTCATTTGTCTTCTTTTTTACTATTAATAATTTTCTTTAATTTAATTATTGTTATTATTAAAACTAAAAAAGAAACAATGAAACCAATTACTTCTTTTAACTCAAGTAAAATTCCTCTAATATCATTATTTATAAAATGTATAGATAATATACTTTTGTAAGCATAATCAAATAACCAAACAAATAATAAAACAGCACTTGATTTTAAGAATATTAAAGTTTCTTCTGTTGACATAAATTTTATACTTTTTTGAAAAATCATTTTATTATGTTTTTATAATAAACTTCAGTTATTTCATTTTTACCAAATAAAGATATTATAGCACTTTCAGTTTCACTACCCCATTGTCCATCTGCACCATAATTAGGTAATAATCCAGGATTTTGAGTTAATATATATTCTTGTATTTTTCTTACTTCTTCACCAGATGAACCTATTTTTAAAGGAAATGCAATGGACAATTTTGATTCATTATTACCTTTTTCATCTTCTTTATTTTTATAGTAAATAACTATTGCTGTAATTAAAACTAAAATAACTAATATTATAATCCAATATTTAGTATCTAGACCTTTAAAAAATGATATAATTTTTTCCATTACTTAACCGCTTTTAATTCACTAAACATTTCGTGTACTAATCTACCTGAAGTTGTTACATAAAATTCATAACCACCAATTATTTTAATTTCTTTTAATTCACCAACATAAGAACCACCGATTAATGTTACAAAAGAAGTTAATGCACTATTTGTATAAACTTTTATTCCTGTTGTATATTTACTTTGTATGTAAATATATTTATTAACTAAAGGTACTATAGGTGGTGTTGATGTAGATGGAATACTTGTATTTGCACCTGCATAATTAGTTATATTAGAACTAGATGTATTGCTACTTGTTCCTGATGCATAACTAACAACTTCATTTTTTTTCTTGAAAAAGTTATATAACAATACAACTAAAACAACAACAACTAATATTATTATTAAATTTTTCATTACTTTTCACCAATTTTAGTTAATCTTGCCATTAAATCAGAATCGAATGGTATTCCAGGAGCAAAAACTTCATCATCTATATCAACAAATAAAGATGTTCCTTTTGTTAAATACTTTTTATAATGTTCTGCTAAATATTTCAAATCACTATCACTTAAACCTAAAGCTTGAATGTATGGAGCGTATTCATGTCCAGTCCATTGAGTATCATAAATATCTGAATATAAATCACCAGCAATTTTTTCTATATATTCTTTTCCAGCACCGATATCACCACCACCAGCAATATAACCAGCATTATTAGGAGTTTCACCTGGTTTATAATTAATATCAGAAGACTGAAATTTATCTTTTAACCAACCACCGTATTTTTTTACTAAATAATAAATAGCTAGTGCCAATAAAAAGATTATAATGATTTTTGCTACCATCGGTAGACCTAACCATACTTCTTTTATTTGATTAATTATAAAATTCATTTAATGCTAAAATTATTTGATTTTCTCTTTCTTTTAATTTAACTAAATCTTCTTCATTTTTGTTAACTTTAATTTCTTGTCTTATATTAAGTAACTCTTTTTTAAGCTCGTAAATTATAACATAAACATTGTTTTTAAATCCACCGAATAAAAACTCATATAATTTATTAGCAAAAAATAAAGGTATACTTATCATAATACAATAATTTGCTCGCAATATCTACCGTTAACTTTTCCAATACCACCATCACCCATATAACATATACCACCTTGAGTCCAATTTGTACCTTCAGCAGCACTAGGCAATAAATCTCTTTTGAATAAAAGTTTAATAATATCTTTTTTTTGTTTATCTTTTATTCTACCATAAAAAAGACCAACTATTAAACACAGAATTACTATTATAATTATTAAACTTGAATTACTCATTGTAATTTTTTTTAAAAAAACACCTGATATTCATTAACTAAAAAAACAAATACCAGGCGTTTTAAATTTTTAACCTTTAACAGCCAAAATTGTTTTTTTTCCAGTCGGGTCTGTTGTTGTTGCAATCTCAGTTACCCCATTAGCAACAACTGGTTTAACACCATTAGTTGTAGTTCTAATACCTACTGCTGCTACTTTAGGTTTCATAGCCTTAGCTATAATAAATCCAATTGCAATTGCTACAATTACAATTAGTACTATCCAATACCATTTCATTTTTTCTTTGTTTTATTTTTTTGTTTATAATTTATTAATTTACTGGTTGATTGTTTAAGAAACCAGTCCCACCAGTTACGGAATCGGTTAATCCAGTCAAAGACTGAATGATTTGGGCAACTGAAGATGTATACCCCATTTGACCCTGTTGATTATTAGATTGTTGAACTTGATAATTAGTTTCTTCTGTTTCAACTTCAGGTTTTTTTCTGATAAAAACAAAATATATAATTAACAAAACAACAACTCCTAATGCCACGTACATCCAAGTTTTCATTTTTGTTAATCTTTAGGTTATCGTTATTTAATTACTTTACAAAAACTACATTGCAGTTTTTAACGTATTCATCTCTTAAATGAACTCCATCTAAAAATGTTTTTATATTCAATTTTAAAATTTTACCGTTATCTGACTTAAGACCTTTTTTATCTAAACCTTGAGAATTTAAATTGTATAAAGTTATCAAATCTTTTTCGTCTTTTACGGAAATACCAACGCTTTTAAATGCTTTAATTAAACTAACTCTATCTACTATAAAAGCAAATCTTAGTTTTTCAAGTAAGTCATTTTCTTTCGTTAATTTTGTTATTGAAATTTTATTGTCCATTTTAAATGAAATAAAGCCCCCGGTTAAAGGGGCTAATTGATAATCTTTAGATTAAACCTTGTTGAGTCAAGCTTGTAACTTGAGCCTCGCCAGCGTAAGTGAATCTTAATGTAACAAACTCTCCAACACCAGGCATAGAAACCAATGGAATTGAAATGTAATTGTTTTTACCAACAACATAAACACCTTTAAACTCCTTAGTGTAAAGAGTTGTGTTATTGTTTTGACAAGCATCACAAACTGGAGAGAATACTGTGTTTTCTTGAGGAGTCAAACTCTTTGTAATGAAACCAGTTTTAATTGACTGATTTGATTGAGCTGGAACATTTGTTTGCATTGTAATCATTGAGAACACTGCAGGTAAATGCTTTAAACGGAAATTTAAACCTTGGAAAATACCAGTGTTTGATGGTGCATCACTTGTTAACTCAATAACAGTTGCATAATCAACAGCTGAAGCCTTTAAGTTGAAAGCTTGATATTCACCTTGCAATGAAAATAAACCACCAATGATTAAATTCTTACTTGAACCAGATTCATTTTTCAACGTACCTTGGAAAACATTATCTTCACCATTTTGAAGATTCTGTAAATTAATTGTTGCAAAATTAGCTGGTTGAGAAACCTGTACTAATTCGCGTGGTGTTTGTGCTGTAGCAACAGCTGCAATAAGTTCCGCTTTGTTTTCTCCTGAACCAGGAACTGAAATCGGAACAACACCTTGTGCTAATTGTCTTAAATCAATCATTTTTTCTTTTGTTTTTAAAATTATTTACTTATTTTATTTCCGCAAATAAAAGAATAAATATTTATTTAAACAAATATATGTTTTTTGTTTTTTAAATACAAACTATTTGACTAATTTTTTTAATAATTAGTTTTATAATATAAAAAATAATAATTGATTTTTATACTTAACCAAGATTAAAATCACCTCTTAATAATTTTTCAGCAAATTCTTTAACATCAAAAACATTTTCAACTGAATCTTCTTCAACACTGAATTTATTTTCTTGTTTATTTACTGAATCATTAACTATTGCATATTTACCAACTGTGTTATTAAGAACTAAAACTTTTGTTTTACCTTTAATTCTAAACATAACTATTGTCTTTTCGTTTTCACCTAAAAATTCATCTATTTTAACAGCTGCACTTTCAACGAATGGAAGTAACTTAGGTAGAATACTTTCTAACAACATTTTAGTTGTATCTTCATTAATTTTAGCGAAAATCTTTGGTGTTGATTTTCCGCCTTTTACTGGTTCATTTTTCTCGCTCATTTTCTTTTGTTTTTAAATTTATTGACCTTACTTTATTATTTAAATCTGCACAAAAAGACTGCATTAATCTTTTCTTTTTTCTTTCTGTTAATTCTATTATTTTTTTTGACCTTTTCTTTTCCATGACTTAATTTTAAAAATAAATTTTCTTATTGGACTTATTAAAATAAAAATAGATAAACATGATATATAATACCAGTTTAATTCAAATATTTGTCTTATACCGTAAACAATTCCTGTTACTATAAAAAACACTAATAAAGCAACCAATGTCATTGCTTTTTTGTTAGAACCTAATAATTCAAATAAAATATTTGAACCACTTTGTGAGTCTTGAATTTCATTTAAAACTTTCTTAGTTCCTTTGCTTAATGGTTTATTAGAACCATAATCTTCATTGTTAAAATCAATTGTTTTTTTCATTTCGCTCTTGTTTTTAATTGTTATTACTTCAAAAATTTATTTTTTTCTTTTGGTATCATATTCATTGCTATCATTTTTTGCTCTTCAGTATCTATAATCATATGTGGAAACTCTGGATAATTTCCTCTACCATATTTACTTACATATTTGTTAACCATTTCACTTGCTTTAACACAAAGAGTATAGTTAGGTAATTTCTTTTGAAAAGAACCCTCTTGACTGTTAGTAAAAAATATAAAATATCTATTTGTAAAATGAGCAAAAGCATTTAACAATAAACTCGGATTATGACATATATGAATTATATCTATATTATACTTAGCTCTATAATATAATAACTTCATTAAACCGTCTATTGGAGTATTGCTTTGATTTATTAACCTAACATCATCCAGGATTATTAATGCGTTTCTTAATTTCAAACATTTATTAGCCCAGTCTTTATCTTCTGGGTTTATAAAATAATCAGTTATCTCAGAAAAATTATCTTGTGGGTCATGACTTACTATTGTATAATCAGGATTATTCTTTCTCCATTCTGTTGCAATTAATTTTGCAACTGAACTTTTTCCTGTTCTATTAGTACCAATAAATCCATAACAAAAATTTAATCTATATTCTTCATTTTTGTTACCCTTAATAATTTTTGCATCTTTTATGTTTAAAGAAATATTACTCATGATTATTATTTAGATGGTTTACCTTTTCCTCTTCTGAATGGTGCTTTTACTTCTTCTGTTTCTATAATTTCAATTTCACCATTTTCAACTGCTTCTTCATATTCTTTTCTAGCTTTTCTGAAAGACTTAGCTTTACTGAAAGGAACAATGTAACAAACAACTAATGATATTAAAAACATAAATTCAATACTGAACTTAGATTGATACTTAACTAAAATTAATGATAATTGATATTCAAGCATTTTTCTTTTTTCTGCCGTAATTGAATATGCACTATCACTTGTATCTTTTGACCACATTCTCAAACCAGTAGAAATAGAAGTATCTAAAACCATAACAATAACTTTTGCTATTTCTTCCATATCTTTAGCAGAAAAGTTTTGTTTAGATTGCTCTTCAGCATTCTTTATTTCTTGTCTTACTTCTTCCGCTGATTTACCTGCAAAACTACTTGTAGTTTCCTCTTCAGATTCTTCTTCCGCTTTTTTTGATTTTTTCTTCAAAACTTCATCATAGTTATTGTTATTCATAAAATCAACTACAACTTTTTCTGATGCTTCTGTTTTTTCTTCCTTTAAATCAACTAATGTGGATTTTTTTTCTTCTGGTGGTTTTACTTCTCTTTTTTCTTTTTCTAATTTGTCAAAATCTAAATCATCAACTGATGTTTCTTTTTTAACTTCTGATACTATTGTAGCATCTGAAATATCTGTTTTTTTCTTAATCAATGCCATTGCTCTTATTTTTTTAATTATATCGAATATAATAATATTTTTTGATGTTTGCAAATGTATATACGTTTTATTTAATCATTATATACGTTTTAATATTACATTATTAATATTGTCGTATTAATGTATGTATATATATATGCGTATGCGTATGCGTATATATATATGCGTATGCGTATGCGTTCAAATGTTCATGTTATTAACAAAAAATTGTTAATAAAAAAAATCATTATTTTTTTTGTAATTAAAAAAATATACATAAATTCGAATCATAATAAAAACCACGAAATATGAAAAGTAATATCGAAGTACAAAAAGAAAAACTAAAATCAATAGTTTTAGAGTGTTACAAAAAATCTTATGCAAAGAACTTTAACGGTTTAAATGTTTCTAAACTATCAAGTCAAACTTTAATTGGTAAAATAAAATGTTCAATTGAAGTATTTGATAAATTAGATGAAAATTCACAAACTTATAAGAGTTTATTATCAGTAGCAAGAAAAGCAGCTGAAGAATTAAATAATGAATCTTATGTAGAATGGTATAGAATTTTAATAGAACAATTCGTTACATTACCAGAAGAAATTAAAAATAAGAAAAGTAAAAAAGTTATTTTATTTCCAGATAAAAAAATTATTGAAGATAAAAAAGAAGAACAAAAAATAACAGTAAATATAACAAAAGAAAAAATTATTCCTGTTGGAATTACTGGTGTTAAATTAAAGAAAATTATAGCTGAGGAAAAAGATTTTAATTCAGAACTTGAAGATATGTCATTTGAAGATGACTACGATTTTGAATTAGAAGATGAATCTACAGAAGATTTGAACGAGTTAAATCTGTAATTTAAAAAATAAAAAATGGCAACAAAGTTCCAATATGCTCATGGTATGAGTTTAAGTCAAGCAAAACATTGGTTTGTGTTTTATTTCGATATGTTTTTCGATAAAGCAAAGTCTAATGCAGAAAAATTTAGATATGATGTTTATGTTTATGAAAAAGTAGTTAAAGATGGAGTTGAGCATAACATACATGATTATATTGATATTGAAGACTTTAAAAGATATTGGTCTCCAGGTTTTCATTTGATATTAGTTCAAATTACACAGTCTTAAAAATATAGCAGATGTGAGCTGGCTTGGTATGGCTGCAAAAAAACAAAGTAAACTAAAAAACAAAGTACAATGGCAAAGAAAGAAGAAACTACAAATGCACCTGCAGTAGTTAGCAATGAAATCGAAGTTAATGGTAAAGTTCTTAATGTTGAAGAAACATTAGCTGCACTAGAAGGAATGGAAGATGGTGGTTTAATATCAAACGACTATTGGACACCTGAAGAAGGAGTTGTTTATAAAGCAGTTTTTGTTGGAATGACAAAAATGAACAAAATGAACACAGATTCAGAAATGATTGATGCAGTTAAATTGGTTATGAAAGATGATGAAGGTAAAACCAACAAAATCAATGCAGATAAAGTTTTAGTTTCTGCTTGTAGAAATTTAACGGCACCTACAGCGTTATCAATCACTTGTGTTGGTAAAATCAAGTCAGCTAAAGGTTCTTACCGCGATTTCGAGATTAGAAAACTTGTTTAACAGTTACTTTGAATTGTTAAGTTAAACAATGGAACACTATAGTTTAAAGGGCATTTTTGTTGCTAAAAACAAATTGGTTGGTTTGTGGTAAATCCAACTTAATTTATCCATTGAAGTATTAACCCATAAATACTTTATTCGTGGTTCGATTCCACTGGTAGTGTCAAATAAAATATTAATATGAAAAAATCAGTTAAAATAGGTACAATACACGACTCTAAGAATGAAATACTTGATTTTTTCAAAAGTGTCGATGATAAAAGAGTTGATTTGGAAGAAGCAAGTGTTCTTAAACAGAAATTAAAAGCTTTAAAACAGTTCAATAAAATAGTAAAAGAAAAAAAGATCGAAATTGAAGATAATATAAGAGCTCGTGTAAATGTAAAAAATAATGATGATATATTAAGGAATAGAAAAAAAGTTGAATTGAATATTCCAAAAAGAATAAGAAGTCTTTTATCTAATGATTATCAACAGTTAAAATTAAAAGAATTTTATTTAAAACCTATTGACGAGTTTAAATATAAGAATTATATAAATTTTTATACTGGCAAAAAATTTGATTTTGTTATTGATACTGGTTTTAAAAAACATAAAATAAGTTATGACAAACTTAAAGAAGAAACAACATTAACTGAAAAGAATTTTGTATTAAAATTAATTGAAGATTACAAAAAAGATGTTGAATTGGCATATAAAAATGATAAAGAAACAAAAGACAAAGAAGCATTAAAAAAAGTAGAAAAAGTTTATTCAAAAATATTTAAAGTTATTGAACATAATATAAATATAGCATCTGATAAGAAATATATAAAACCTTTATTTCAAAGAAATGAACAAGGAGATTATATTAGGTCTGAAGGTGAATATCCACTTATGTTTGAGTTATTAGATTATGTTATTAATATTTATGTATCATGAGTAAAAAAAGACAAAAATATTTTAATATAAAATTTTACGAACAAAAAGTAAATACTTTAAAAAGAAGAAAAGAAAGTTTTGAATTAGTAAAAACAACTTATACAAGAAAAGTTTTATTGTCAAGTAATGAAGAATGGATTTTTAACAAAGAAGGTGATACAGATAAAGCAACATTAATATTAATACAATTAGTAAGAAATGATGCAAAAAAATATATAGCAGAACACGGTACTTTAATAAATACAAAAGGTATTGGTTTCTTTAATATGTTTAATGTATTTGATGATGAAGAAGTTATTTGCAAGGTTGATATGAAAAGTGCATATTGGACTTTAGCTTTACAAAAAGGTATAATAACAAAAGAAACAAATGATATATTCGAGAAACTTGCAGAAAATTACGATGAAAAATTTAGTAAAGATTTAAGATTAAAAGCATTAGGTTCATTAGCAACAACAAAGTTATTTCAAACATATGAAAACGGTATTTTAGTTAGAGAAAAATCAATAGCTGAAATAACAAAGCCTTTATATATGGAAATATGTTTAGGTGTTGATAGAATAATGCGTAAAACAAATGAAGAAGTTGATGGTTGTATTTATTATTATTGGGATTGTATATTTGTAAAAAAGAGTTCATCTGAGCAAGTTATTGATTTCTTTAAAAAACAAGGTTACGACTGTAGTATAAAAGAAACTAGAATTTCTTACGTTAAAGTTGGTGAAAACGGTTATATAATATCTAAAAGTGACAATAAGATATATATGACAAGAAGAGAAAATTATCAAAGTGTTAAACATAAAATTGGAGATGGTGATTAGAATAAATAATAACATAATTTTAGAATCTAATGATAGTAGTTTTTTAGAAACTCATCTTAAGCGTAAAATATATTTTTGTAATATAGAAATATCACAAGTTGTTAGAAACAAGTTTGGTGTTAAAAAAACAAAAGTATTTAATTTAAAAGAACAATTGTTTTGTGAACAAAGGTATATCGAAGATAAAGAATTTTTTGAAAATACATTTAAGCAAAGATTAAATATTAAAAAAGATAAATTGATACAAATAAATAAAGTATTTATTTTAAAATCATTAGGAATGGCAAATATAATTAATAACTAAAAGTAAAACCACAAAAAAAATGAAAAAAGGACCAGCTAAAGATTGCACAGATTGCAATGGAAAACCAAAAAAAGTATGTGTTGCAACAACATTCGTAGGTAAATACTGCGATAAATGTTTAAAAGTTGTTGAATACATGGACAAAGTAACTGTAAAAACTGAAGATGAAGTTACAAGTGTTCAAAAAATCAAAAAAGACAAATCAATGGAAGTATCTGAAAAAGATATTAAAAAAATTGAGAAGTCAAAACCAAAAGTGGAAGAAAAAAAGGAAAAAGGTGGTAAACAACTTAAAATGTTATAAAATGAGCGAAGAAGTAAACATAAATATTTCGTTAAACAAGAACGAAAATAAAGTAATAATAACTACTAGTGATAGAAATGGTGATTTATTACATAAAAAAGAAATAAAACTACAGAACGAAAACAATTTTCCAATTGGTTTAGGTGCAACAGGAATTTATGTAGAAAATATACAAAGATTTTTAAGAACATTAAATCCAAATTGTTTAAGAAAATACGGTATTGATAGTTATTTTGGTAATGAAACTCAAGAATGTTGTGCTTTAATATTTGGTACATATGAAATTTCATATACTCAGTATTCAATGATTGAAAATTATTTAGTATCAGTAAATAAATATAAGAAATCATGAGTTACAAATGGAATTTATCAGACGGATATCCTGAGAAAAACGACTTAAAAGTGTTTAGTTGTTTCGCTTGCGGAGGTGGGTCTACGATGGGGTATAAAAAAGCTGGTTATACTGTTCTTGGTTGCAATGAAATAGACCATAAAATAGCAAGTGTTTATAATTTGAATCATAAACCTAAGTATATTTTTGTAGCTCCAATACAGGAATTTTCTAGAAAAAATGTATTAGATTATCCAAATGATTTATTTAACTTGGATATTTTAGACGGTTCACCGCCTTGTTCAAGTTTTTCAATGGCTGGTAATCGTGAAAAAGACTGGGGAAAAGAAAAAATGTTCAAAGAAGGTCAAGCGGAACAAGTTTTAGATACATTGTTTTGGGACTTTATTTATTTAGCAAACACATTGAGACCAAAAGTTGTAATATCTGAGAATGTAAAAGGTCTTTTAATGGGTGATGCTAAAGAGTATTTTCACAAAATAATGGCATCTTTCGATGAAGCTGGTTATGAGTCAAATCATTATTTATTAGAAGGTTCTGATATGGGTCTACCACAAAAGCGTGAAAGAGTTTTTATAGTTTCTGTTCGTAAAGACATTTGTGAACAATTAAGTCCTGGTGGTGGTTTTCCTTATATAGATATGAACTTCTATGAAAAGAAAATTACATTTGAAGAAGCTACAAGAGAATTTTGGAATTTACCAAGAAAAAAATTAACTAAAGTTGGCGAAAAATTTTGGCCATTATGTGAAGAGGGAAAATCATTCAGTTCAATTCCAGAATCAAATGGGTCTTATTTCAACTGGATTAAAATGGCGAGAAACAAACCAGCACCAACATTAACGGCTCATAGTGAAGTATTATTTCATCCTATACTTCCTGGTACATTAAATGAAATGGAATATAAAGCATTAGGCAGTTATCCACTTGATTATAAAGTTACTGATGATGTTGATGTTAAGTATTTAATTGGTATGAGTGTTCCACCTTTAATGATACAGAAAATTGCCGAGCGTGTAAAAGAGTTTATTTTTGATAATTTAAAATAGAAATATGAAAAAGATATACGATTTGAATTTAAAAAAGGTTTATATTTCTGGACCAATGTCAGGTATTACTGATTTAAACTTTCCAGAATTTGAAAAAGCTGAAATTAAGATGAAAAGTTTTGGTTTTGAAGTTTTTAATCCACATAAATTTGAAGAACAAAAAACAGAAAAATTTTTGAATAAAATAAAAAATTCAAATGATAATGATTCTTGGATTGAATACATGAAAGTTGATATAGTTAAAATGCTTCAAGAATGTGAATTTGTTTTAGCATTAAATAATTGGGAGCGTTCAAGAGGGGCAACAGTTGAATTATTTTTAGCTAAATCATTAGGTATGCCAATTATTCATCACGATACTTATGAAGAATTAAATGTTTCATTTAAAATTGAGAGAATTTATGGCTAAAAATAATTATTATTTAATAACAAATCCTAAAGATAAAACAAGAATAATATTAGCTGAAACAAAGTTTCATGCAATAGCAAAAGCTTGTGAATTTGATAACGGTTTATATTCATTTAGTGAATACAAATGTAAAAAAACAAAGTTATGATAAACTCAGGATATTACATACAGTTAGTTAGAGCAACTTCAAAATGTAGAAATGCAATATTGAAACAGTTTGATAAAAAAGGAAACGAATTCTTTTATGAATTAGACGAAATAAGAGTATTGTACGAAAAGATACATTCAAATGTTGAAGGATTGAGAATTAGAAAATTCTTGAACATGGAAGAAATCGAAGAAACTACTAAAGAACTTTGTGGTGATTTGAAAAGAATTTGTGATGAATTTGAAATTAAAGTTTTGTATAATAAGAAAAATTCCGAGTCATGGAAAGCCAGTATTTATGCAAACTTTTATTTACATAGTGAAGATATTACAGATTTGATAATAGTTAATAAAAAACAAAAACCAATACAAGTAAGCAATGCAGGAGAATAGGATATACTTAGATAGATTTTACTATATATTTGGATACCATAAATTAGTAAAAATAGTTAGTTATTACAAAACAAAAAAAACAATAATGTTAAGTGTTTTTTGCGATTCTTGGTTAGAGTTACAAAAAGAAACACAAAAACAATTAATAGAAGTTGATGTTTGGGAAAAAACACCAAAGGTATTATTAAGAGAAAACGAATTAAGAATGTATGATTTTTTAGAATGTAATTCAGTTCTAGGATATCAAGTTACAGAAATACCTTATAATTGTAAATATTTTAAAGAAGCAAATAACAATGGCAAGAAAAAAACTTAAGTTCGAAGAATCAGATTTTGAAAAACAAGGTTTTAAAGATTTGATAGTAGAATTTCCACTTACTTTAAGAAGTAAATGTGGAAAACATTATTTCAGATATTCAAATGATGGAAGGTTTGAAATGATAGATATGAGACATAACAGAATGTCTTTATCTTTTGGTAGATACGCTAGTCAATTGCATCAATTATATAACGAAGAACATTTCTTTTTAAAAGTTGTTCAGCAAAGATTAGACAAAATATCAAATGAAGATTTTGAAAATAAATTAGTTGAATATTACAGTGCATATGATAAATATTTAAAAGGTGAATTATTCTTAACAGAAGATATACAAATAGAAAATAAACACGGTCATGAAAAAACAGAAGAACATCCATTCTAAAGCAAAAGACAATTTTCCTGATTTATTTGAGTTAACATACAATAATAAATTTGCAAAGAAAAAACACGAAGACAAAAAACATTTTAAAAATAGAAAAAAATATCCACCACATGAAGACAATGATGCTATTTGACCTGGTTAAAGAATTAACCGAAGTTGGTAAAGAACTTGAAAAACTTGGATATAGAACAGATAAAGCAAGGTTTATACCTATAATGCAAGAAAGTATTGATAAAAAAATATATCCTTTGGAATTTAAAAAGATACATTTGCATACAATAAACGGTGAATTAGTTGCAGTAATTAAAAATAAAGAGTTATGAGTAAATATTTAATAGTTGAAAAACAAAACAAATTAGGTAAAAAATGTTTCAATGTAAAAAGAAAATATTTATTTATATTTTATAAAAGTATATTTATTGGATATGAAACATTAAAAGATTCTAAAGAAAAAATAGACCAATTAATTTATTGGAAAGAAAACCAAATATTTAAAACAATTAAAAAACACAAGTACAATGGCCCAAGTAGATAAACCAATTAAAGGAATAGCAGTAGACGCGTGGTGTTCAGGAAATCCTGGTCCAGGCGGGTATCGTGGTGTAGATATTTCTACAGGAAAAATTTTGTTTAAGAAAAGTTATCCATACATAACAAATAATCTGGCTGAATTTTTAGCAATATCTCATGGTATAGGTTATTGTAAAAATGTAAATAAAAGTTATGATAGAGTTTTTAGTGATAGTGAAATAGCTATTGCATGGGTTGAAAAACAAAGTTACAAAAGTGGAATTGAATTAAACAAAGGAATATTGGCAATTAACGATTCAAATAAATCTGTAAGATATTTGTCTCAACAAAAAAGTATTCCAATGATAATGAAATGGTTAACAAAGGAGTGGGGAGAAATTCCTGCAGACTTTAATAGAAAAAGATAATGAATAAAATATATCAAATAATAACAAATTTATTAATAGTTTTAATGAAGCTAGTTGGCGTGGCTATTATAGTTGGAATAATTATAACATTGTTTTACATTCAGTTGATTTTAAATTGAAAAAATTAAAGAATAAAATAGTAATACATATTTATTATTTTTATTTCAAACACAAGAAATATATTGACATAATAATTGAAGTAATTAACAATTTATAAAATGAAAAGAACAGAACATAGGTATTTTTGTGATTTATGCGAAGGTGAATTACATGACAATATTAGACATGACTTTGATAAAAACTTAGTTTTTAATCATTATCAAGTTGGTAAAAGACAAGTAATTCAAATAAGTCATTTATGTGTAATTTGTGAATTAAGTATAATTCAATCAATAAATAAAATTAAAGAAAACTCAAAAAAATGAATCCAAAGGAATACGCATCAAATTTAATAGATAAACATTGTAATCATTGTTCATTCAAAGATTCAAAGAAACATTCATTAATAACATTAGAATTTATTAAAAGTGAATCAAATAATATGTTGTTAGATTATTTTAATTCAGTTAAAAAAGAAATAGAAAATATAGAGCAAATAGAAGTAATAACAATTAATCAAAACAAGAAAAAATGACAGTAGAAAATTACCAAGAATTATCAATGAGGACATTTAAAAAGTTAAATTCCGAATTTGAAGAAGTAAGCCACATGGTTTTAGGTTTAATTTCTGAGCAAAACGAGTTAAGTGATGCGCTCGCAGTTGAAGACGAAACAAATATAAAAGAGGAACTTGGTGACAAGCTTTGGTATTTGTCAAATTTAGCAAACATATTTTGTGTTAAGTTAGATATTAACTTTGAACCTTCAGAAAAAAACAGAGTATTGTCAAGAATTTATTCTGATTTAGCAGACAAGCTAAAAAGAAGATATGTTTATGGCACAAAAGATGATACTTATATAGTTTATGATATAAACTGTATATTTAGAGCAATTATTGATATAATTGTATTCTTGTATGGTCAAGATATGGAAATATTAGAAAATATTATGAATAATAATATTAGTAAATTAATGATTAGATATCCTGAAAAGTATTCAGACGAACTTGCACTTAATAGAAAATTAGGTGAAGAATTAAAACAATTAAAAAATTAAAGTTATGGCAATTTTTGTATTAATAGTATTATCTATACTTGATTTATTTTTTGTGTTAAGAACAATAATACAAATTAGCGAAGATGAAGTAAATGCTTTATTAAGTTTAATAATGGTTTTAATGATAACTTTAGCAATAGTATTTCAATCAATAAACCTTTAAAGTCATGAAAAAATAAGAAAATAATATACAGTTCAATACACGTATTGTATATTTAAAAATTAAGTGTATAAATAAATTAGTAAATAATATTTAAAACAAAACAAAATGGCAAAAGTAACAATTAAAAGTCTACAAGACGAAATTAAAAAACAAGATAAAATTATTCAAAATTTGTTTGATAATAGATTTAAGTTAATTGAATCAAATGGAAAATTAATAAAAAGAAACAAATCATTAGAAAAACAAAATAAATTTGTTAATGAAGTTAAAATAGACTACATTCTTTCAAATAAACATATCAGAGATATGGAAGCTAAACGCGTAGAAATGGAATACGAAAAAAATAAACTTAGCACTGGAATTTTTGACGTTATAGTAAACGTGGCTGAAGCAGTTTTGCCAGGTTTATTAAATAGTTTTATTAATCCAGAAGAAAAAGAAATAAAAAATGAAACAAATAACGAAAAAAGAAATGGATAAGTTCAGTAAACATTCAATAGATAGTGCAATTAGGTCTTTATCAAAAAAGCATGATTGTAAAGTTACAATAAATAGCGTAATGGTTCTTAGAAATGGAGTACCAACAAAAGCTAATGATTTAGGTAACGGTTCATGGGGTAGAATTGACTACCTAAGAAAACAAGGACTAAGAACAATGTTTGTAGAATCTTTTAATTAATAATAAAATGGTAGTCATAATAATATATTGCTTTATAATTCCATTATTTTTTACATTAGTTGTTTTGGAATATCACGATGAAGATTGGGATGGAACAACATGGATTAGTGCATTTTTAAGTAGTGTATTTTGGCTACCATTTATTATTGTAGCTTTAATATATTGGTTACATTTTAAAATTAAAAGTAATGACGAAAAAAGAAATAAAAAGAGTAGATAACATAGATAAAGCACTTGAAGAAAAATCTTTATTCTGTTTAGGAAATGGAAGAATGATAAAACATTTTAGAAGAGATGGATATTTTCATGTTTTCAAGAATAGTAGTGCTTATACTAGTTATTACTCAAATAGTGGAGTTCCTATGGGAGATACCAAAAACGAAGAATTATTTATTTATACATTTAAAAAGAAAAACAATGGGATTATTTGATGTAAAAGAAAAACCAATTAATGAAGATAAATTAAAAGAATTATCTTACAATAAATTAGTTGAGTTTATAAATTCAGAAGAATTTAAAAAGATTTATTTCAGTGGTAAAATTAATAATAGTTGTTCATGGTTAAATAACATGGTCAAAATTAATATAACTGAATCTGAAGTTAATCAATTTACTTTTGAAGTAAAAAACAATTCTAAAAATGGTTTTAGTGAATTTATTGATACAGTTAAATTTAAAAAATAAAAATTATGGAAATAGAAACGAGTGAAAAAATAGATATATTGATTGCATTTATGTACATTGTAGAAGCAAAAAACTTTCAAGATACAGAATATAATTATAATAAATTTATTGAAGTAATAGAAAAAAAAATAAAAAGATGTTTAACAAGTGAAGAAAAAGTAAAAACTTTAAATGCTATTTTAGATTACACTAATTCAGAAAGTGAAACTCAAGAAATAAGAGATTCAATAAATAATATTCAAGAATTAAAATTTTTAAATTAGTAAATTTCCGAGCAATGCTGGTATGACATTCTCAAACCAATCCGAAACCAAAAATTTCGGATTTTTTCATGCCAAAACATTCTAATTTTAGTATTTTTTGCAGAATTTTGAACCAATATACACCAATTTTAGTAAATTTTGCAGAAAAACGACCCAAAAATACACCAAAATATGCCAAAAACTAGCAAAAACAGAGCTACTTATACACTCGTCCCGCCACGCCACGG
>Ga0315284_10002026_pt1 | contig 29086 bp, 20 predicted proteins | sample YL17G09_16_MG_FD_203696 | JGI IMG/M metagenome (GOLD analysis project Ga0315284, IMG submission 203696) | Sediment microbial communities from Yellowstone Lake, YNP, Wyoming, USA - YL17G09_16 | ecosystem: Environmental > Aquatic > Freshwater > Lake > Sediment | place: USA: Wyoming | collected...
GGGATGGTAATGAACGCGGGGATTTCCAACTATAACTCCCTGCAAGTGGCCGTCAATCGCCGCTTTGCCAAGGGAGTTTCGTATGGGATTTCCTACACCTGGTCGCACACATTGAACACCGGCAGCAGCGAAGGTGACGGACTGGCGAGGTACCGGCCCTGGCGAATATGGAATTACGGGCCGGCCAATTTCGACCAGACCCATATGTTCGTCTTCAACTATGTTTGGGACCTCCCGAAAGCCAGCAAGCTTGTGGAAGGTTCTGGGGCGAAATTGCTTGTCGGGAGCGTGCTCGACAACTGGCAGATTTCGGGAATTACCACGATGGCCAGCGGTCTACCCCAGGGCGTATGGCTGGGCACGGTTAGCGGCCTTGACCTGAGTGGCGGGGGTGACGGAACGCGGACGAATGTGATCGCACGTCCGCAGCTCTCGCATGGTGCGCGCACTTTCAACCGCTGGTTCAACACCGCAGCATTTGCCATGCCCAATCTCCCGTATGAGACTTCCCTGGGGTCCGATCAGTGGGTCGTCGATCCCGGCAATGCTTCCGTGTTCCCTGTCCGTGGGCCGGGGCAGAATAACTGGAACATCACACTCATGAAGAAGTTCCCGTTGAAGAGTGAAAGCCGGTCCCTGCAATTCCGCGCCGAATTCTACAACGCATTCAACCACACGCAGTTTTCGGCGATCGATACGTGGGCGAACTTCGATGACACGACGGCTGGGTTCCCGCAGGTGAACAACACCTTCGGCCAGGTCGTCGGGTCGCGCTCACCGCGTGTCATCCAACTCTCTCTCCGGTTCGAGTTTTGATCTGTCTCGAGAGAGCGTCGAGCCGGGCCGCCTGTGCGGCCCGGCTTTTTCTTATCCGGCTGGAGAAGAGCCGGCCGATCAGTATCTCCGTACCAGAAAAGGCTGGAACGAGCGAACAGTCTGTGTCTGGCCAAGCCAGGTACGTCAACGCTTGCACGGGACCTTCCCCCAGTTTCTGCCACCCGCGTAATGGCGGCACGAGAGGCAGCGCGACATAGCACACGGAACCCTCTATGAAAGCAGCAGTTTGGCATGGGCGTCAGGACGTGCGCGTGCAAGAAGTGAGTGACCCTCCCTTGCCTCCTCCTGGGCAATTGCAGGTGGAGGTTGCCTATTGCGGGATCTGCGGGACCGATCTTCATGAGTACATCGGAGGCCCGCTCTACATACCGGCTGCTGCCCCGCATCCCCTGACAGGCGTACGCGCGCCCGTCATCACGGGACACGAAATGTCCGGGCGAGTCGTGGCAGTTGGCGAAGGAGTTAAAGGGTTTTCCGCGGGAGACCGCGTGGCTGCCTGCCCCATTGTCGGCTGCCTGGAGTGCCGGTGGTGCAAGTCTGGATCGATGGCGCAGTGCGACAAGGTAGCTTTTCTGGGAACGTCGTGGACCGGCGGCGCCTTTGCCGAGCGTGTCAATCTTCACGCTTACCAGTGCTACCACCTCCCGGACGCGCTCTCTGATGAAGTGGCCGCCATGGTAGAGCCGTTTGCCTCTACGGCGAGAGCGGTGTTGCGGGGCGAAGTTGGTGCCGAAGATAGTGTGGCGATCGTCGGCGCTGGCCCCATCGGGTTGATGTCGTTGATGGCAGCGGTAATTCGCGGGGCCAAACGAGTTGTGGCCGTGGAAATGGCGGCCCGCCGCATTGAGCTGGCGAAGCAATGTGGCGCCACCGCCGTGATCAATCCAAAGTGCGAGGACCCGCTCCAGCGCGCCAGAGAGCTTACGAATGGAGACGGGTTCGATGTGGTGGTTGAATGCGCAGGTCAACAAGACACCGGCTTGCTGGCAGCGCGGCTGACTCGCACGAGGGGACGGCTGATCGTGATGGGGGTTTTTGAAAAGCCCGCGCCCTTGGACTTCACCGATCTGGTTTTTCGCGAGAAAACGGTGATGGGAAGCATGAGCGGTTACGGGTACTTTGACGAATCCATTGCCATGATGACCGACGAGCGGTTTCACGGGAACACCCTGATTACGGGGCACATCCGGCTCGACGACCTTGTCGAAAAGGGCTTTCGCCCTCTTCTGACAGAGAAGGACAAGCACGTAAAGATTCTGGTTTCGCCCCGATAGGAGAAAAGGTCGAAGAGACTGCCGACGTCTCACGGGTCTTTTTCCCTGGGGAATCCGGTCAAGGACGTATTTGCCTTCGAAGCTGCAGACTCCGGGAGGAGGTACACATGTATCGTCGCTTTTTGCTGGTGATCCTAGGCGTAATTATCACTCCCAGCGTTTGGGTGCTGAATGCCCCAACCCTTCGGGGTGAGGACATCAACATCGCAGCCAGCACCACCCGTTCGGTCAAGGGCTTGAAACTAAAGGTCAGCGCGAACGGAAGATATCTCGTCAGTCAGGACGGCAAGCCTTTTCTCTATCTGGGCGATACTGCCTGGACATTGTTCAAAAGGTTGACCCGCGAAGAGGCGGAAGAATATCTCAAGAACCGCGCCGCGAAAGGATTCACCGTAATCCAGGCATATGTGTTGCGAGGTTTGGAAGTAAAGAATATCTATGGCGACTTAACCGTACTAGATCGGGACCCGACAAAGCCCAACGAAGCGTTCTTTAAGAATGTTGACTACATCGTCGACAGAGCTAATCAGCTCGGACTCGTCATGGGGATGGTCGTCACCTACGGTGAACACGTTGGGGGAACCACGGAGCCAGCCTTCCATCCATCTAATGCCTTTGCCTACGGCGAATTCCTTGGCAGCCGCTATAAGGGCAACGCCGTGATCTGGCTCTTGGGTGGTGATCGTCAGGCCGCCGGGGCCGAAGAAATCTGGGCTGCAATGGCAAAAGGGTTGAAGGCAGGAAGCAAGGGGACTCAGCTCGTTTCATATCATAGTGGTGGGCCCAGACAGGGTGTCACTGCATATTCCTCCTCGTTCTGGTTTCACAATGCGGAATGGCTTGACTTCAACATGATCCAGTCTGGTCATCGATGGGGGACGCTTAACTACGAGTTCATAACCCACGACTACGACCTGAAGCCCGTGAAGCCGACGATCGATATGGAAGCCAGGTATGAGAATCATCCCGATGTCGGACGACATACGGCAGAACGCATGGATGCGCACCAGGAGAGGGAGGCCGCCTACTGGAACATGCTAGCTGGGGCAGCGGGGCACGGATACGGGAACAACAACATCTGGCAGTTTTGGGACCCTGACCGTATGCCCGCCCTCGATGACCACTCGTTTCCATTCGCCGCCTTGCGTGGGACGACTCACTGGCGGAAAGCCATGGATTTCGAGGGAGCCTACGACATGGGCCTCCTCCGCAAGCTCTTCGAAGTCCGGCCCTGGTACAGGATGATTCCTGACCAATCCCTCATCGCCCTGGGCAAGGACGAAGGGGAAGACCATATTCAGGCCGCGCGGGCTGACGACTCGAGCTTCATTGTTGCCTATTTGCCCTTTGGCCATCGCGTTGGCATCCATATGGACAAGCTCTCCGCACCAGCAATCAAAGCCCAGTGGTACGACCCTCGCGAGGGGACTTGGACTTATATCGGCCAATACACGAACAGCGGGATCCGCGAATTCGTCCCGCCCTCCAATGGAGATCAGAACGATTGGGTTCTCGTCCTGGAAGACAAATCAAGGAACTATCCCGCTGAGTTGCCAGGGCAGTAGTGCTGGATTATGGCTGCGGAACAAGCGCCTCAACCACTTGCCAGGATTCGGCGGGGAAGAAGGCTATCGGAGGGAGGCCGGATGATTCGCCTCGCGACAAGGCGATATCTTGTTGATGCAACCTTGCTGTGGTGCGTGATTACCCTGACTGGATCATGGCTTTCAGATCGGTGATTAGGGAGGATTCCACTATGCATCGACGCCGGTTCCTGGAGGGGATAGCCCTGGTGGGTGGCGCCACAGGCCTTTCGGGCCTGCTTCCCAAGTCGGGTCGCAGTAGTTGGACAGTCCCAGCGGGGCCAGGCCCCGCGGGCGAGGTTCCACCGACTCCAGCGAAGGGACCACTTCGGATTCTGTCTTCTAACCCGCGCTATTTTACTGATGGCTCGGGGAAGGCCATCTATCTTGCCGGTTCGCACAACTGGCATAATTTCCAGGACAACGGCCACCGTCTGTGGGAGGCTGGGGACCCGCCGCCGGTCTTTGATTACGATGCCTACCTGGATTTCCTGACGAGGCACCATCACAATTTCTTCCGCCTTTGGCGCTGGGAATCGCCGAAATGGACCGACGAGCATCCGGTATCGCTGACCAAGTATTGCCAGCCCCATCCCTGGGTGCGCAGCGGGCCGGGCCTGGCCGCGGACGGAAAACCCCGGTTCGATCTGACCAGGTTCAACCCGGAGTATTTTGACCGGATGAGAGCGCGGGTGATCGCGGCCCGCGATCGAGGCATGTACGTCGCCGTCCAGCTCTTCGAAGGCTGGGAGCTGCAATTCACCGACGCCTGGCTGTGCCATCCCTTCAATCGCAAGAACAACATCCAGGAAGCCGACGCCGACGCGAGCGGGAACGGGAAGGGGACGGATTTCAACACCCTGCAGGTCACCGCTATGGGGAAGAAAGTCCTGGCACTGCAGGAAGCCTATCTGCGCAAGGTCATCGACACGGTGAGCGACCTCGACAACGTTCTCTATGAAGTGTGCAACGAGGCCGGGGGCGACTCGACCGACTGGCAATATTATGTAATCAGGTATGTCAAAGATTACGAATCCACGAAGCCAAAACAACATCCCGTGGGCATAACCGTGCAGTACAGCCGGGGCAACAACGCCGTGGTTTTCAACAGCCCCGCGGACTGGGTCTCGCCCAACCCGGGAGACGCGCACGAAAACTATCGCGAAGATCCCTCGGGAGAATACCGGGGCAAAGTCATCGTCAACGATACCGACCATCTCTGCGGCCACACCTGCGGCGACGCCGCCTGGGTCTGGAAAAGTTTTTGCCGCGGCCTGAATGTGCTCTTCATGGAAGACTTTCTCCCTTCCCCAACCTGGCAGGATTCCGCCCGCGAAGGTATGGGACAGACGCGCCAGTTTTCTGAGAGGATCGACCTGGCGGCCATGACGCCGCACGACGAGTTATCGGGAACCCGCTACTGCCTGGCGAATCCCGGAAAGGAGTACCTGGTTTTTCAGCCGGGGAACCATGGCGAGTTCTCCGTCAACTTGGCGGACGCCGGCGCGGAATTTACGGCCGAGTGGTTCAACGTCACGAAAGGGGTCGCGGTGCCGGCGAAGTCCGTCCGCGGCGGAGGAAGCACCATCTTCTATACGCCCCTTGCAGGACCGGCCGCGCTCTATTTGAAATCGGTCGGCTGAGCCCTTTCCAGTGCAGCCCTCCGGTGGGCATCTCGAAGAGGAACCTTTCCGATGACCAAATTCCTTCTTGCCACACTCCTGTTTGTTGTTCCCGCCGGCGCGGGCGCGCAAACCGTACCGCTCTGGGGGAAATTTGAAAAAACGTTCACGGTGCAGAGCGACGCGGCCCCGGAGACCGAATTCAGCGTCGAATTCCGCTCCCCGTCTGGGAAGCCCCATGGTGTTTTGGGCTTTTGGGACGGCGGGAAAACGTGGCGTGTGCGCTTCATGCCGGACGAGCCTGGAACGTGGACCTATCAAAGTCGCTCCCGACCAGCCCTGGTTGGTTTGGATGGGCAGACAGGGGAATTCGCGTGCCAGCGTGGGGAGGGCAGAGGCCCCTTTGTCCAACACGGCGCTGTGCGCGTCGCGGGCAACGGTCGCTATCTTGAGCACGCCGATGGAACGCCTTTCTTCTGGTTAGGAGACACCGTCTGGTATGGCGCGATCTTAAGTCACAAGGACGATTGGAACACCTATCTGGATGACCGCCTGGCAAAGAAGTTCACGGTGGTGCATTTCAATGTTGTCGCGCCCCGCAATGGCGTCGCCGCGGATGAAAACGGCGAGATTTCCTTCACGGGTATGGACCCCATCCGCCTGAACCCTCGGTTTTACCAGCGGCTGGACGAGCGTGTGGACGCGGTTACGGCACACGGGCTGCTGGCGGCGATCGTCCTCACCTGGGGGCTGAGGCCGGTGGATTCAGGAAACTACCTTCCGGAGAAGGAGGTGGTCCGCCTTATTCGCTACTTAGAGGCCCGATACGGTGCGAACCATGTCGTCTGGATTCTGACGGGAGACGCCGACTACGTGGGCGCCAGTGGGGCGCGTTGGAAGCGTATCGGGCGCGCGGCGTTCGGAGGCCGGCCGCACGCGCCCGTAACTTCCCATCCCGGGGGGATGATGTGGCCGTGGGACGCCTTTCGGGATGAAAAGTGGCTCGACTTCCTACTCTTTCAAAGCGGGCATGGCGATGACGCCGAGACACTTCGCTGGCTGCACTCCGGCCCCGCGACGGACGATTGGCGCGAGGCACCGCCGCGACCCATCATCAACATCGAGCCGCCGTATGAGGGGCATCTGGGTTATCAGTCGCGCCTCCCTCACACCGCGTATGTCACGCGCCGGGCGATCTACTGGAGTCTCCTGAACGCACCAACGGCAGGTGTCACATACGGTGCCCACGGGGTGTGGAGTTGGCACACAGCGGTTGGGCAACCACCCACGGACCATCCCGATACCGGTGTCGCCAAGACATGGCGAGAAGCGTTGTCCTTCCCGGGCAGTACCCAGATGAAGTATCTCGCAGATTTCTTCACTTCTATCCCATGGTGGACCCTGCGTCCCGATGACAACCTTCTGGTTGAGCAACCGGGGAGAGAAAACCCGGCGCGGCACATTTCCGCGTCGCGTTCGGAGCAAGGAAACCTTGCGGTCGTCTATTTACCCGTAGGCGGCGAATTGAGATTGAGCCCTGGAGTTCTGGGACAAGATCTGACAGGCGAGTGGTTTGATCCGCGCACGGGTCGGCGAGCGCCGGCCGTACAAGTGGAACCAAACACTTTTCGCGCCCCTGAAGAGCAGGACTGGGTACTCCTGTTGCGAGTGAAGGGTACTACCTGAGCAGCAGCCGTGAGGATTGGCGAAGGGTAGACAGGTGTGACGCCCCTCGGCTGAGCAAACTGTTGCGGCGGCGTCCCCGCCGCCGAATCAAGCAATTACGGACGGCAATGAGGACATTGCCGCGACAGCAAAAGCGTTACCGCACACACTCCTAAGAGGAGGCGCGTTGCAGCGCAGGGACTGTCTGGCAAGAACTGTTCGTGCCATCGTCGGCGGCGCGGCTGCGCTTCCCACCTTGGTGGCGGGGGCCCGTCGACTTGTACAGGCAATCCCTGGGCCTGAGATCCCGGGGAGGGGTTTTGCACCTGCGCCGGCGAGGGGGCCGCTCAAGGTCCATCCCGCGAATTCCCGGTATTTCACCGATGGCAGCGGCCAGCCGGTGTTCCTTACGGGTTCACACACATGGGCGGGGCTCCAGGAAATGGGGTTTCCTCCGCTGCGGCCTTTCGCATGGCGCGAGTTCCTGGACATGTTGCTAGACCATAATCACAACTGCACGAAGTTGTGGATATGGCTGCAAGCCGAGGGCGGGCCTTGGACCGACGGCAAGATCCAATTCGATCCCCTACCTTACATGCGGACGGGACCCGGCTTGGCCATGGACGGGAAGCCGAAGTTCGATTTGACGAAGTTCAACCAGGCATTCTTCCAGCGCCTGCGGTCCCGATCCGTCGAGGCCGGTGAGCGGGGAATCTACGTTTGCATCCAGCTCTTCCTCCCGGGCGCAAGCGAAAAGCGCGGCGGTGTGTGCGATCCCTGGCCGGGGCATCCCTACAACCTCCGAAACAACATCAACGGCTTCAACGGCGAGAGGGGCGGGACTTCAACGGTGGACCTGGATCGGCCGGAAGTCCGGGCCATGCAAGCCGCCTATATGCGTAAGGTCATCGACACCGTCAACGACCTCGACAATGTGCTTTACGAAGCCGTGGGCGAGGGCGGCAGGAGAGACTGGGACTGGTGGGTCGTCGAGTTTGTGCACGACTATGAGGCGAGTAAGGGCAAGAAGCATCCGGTCGGTCTGACCGGGGGGGGTGCTGAAAGCCTTCAGGAGATGCTCGCCAGCCCGGCTGACTGGGTGGGGGCTGGCTGGAATGACGGCCCCTTCAAAACCGATCCACCTGCCTGGGACGGGAGGAAAGTAAGCATCCTCGACACCGACCACATCTGGGGGCATGGGGGAACGGCTTCGTGGGCCTGGAAAAGCTTCCTCAGGGGCCACAACACATGGCTGATGGATCCCTGGATGCCCCTCCCGGGCCATCCGTGCGGAGAGGTGAATTGGATGGCGCGCCCGGGCTTCTCGAGCCGCGATCTCAACCGCCGCGAGCACTGGACGTGGGAGCCGGTCCGCATGGCTATGGGGAACACGCGCGCCCTCGCCCTTCGGATCAATTTGATGTCCATGGAGCCCCACGATGAACTAGCCTCAACGCGGTATTGCCTTGCGAACCCTGGCTGGGAGTATCTGGTCTATCTGCCGGAAGGCGACGAGGTGACGGTGGACCTATCGGCAGTTTCGGGGGACCTGGCTGTTGAGTGGATGCACCCTGTTGAGGGTACGATCGTGCGGGGAGGAAGCGTGAGCGGTGGCGGGAAAGTCGGCTTTGCTGTGCCTTTCGGCGGTGCGGCCATCCTCCATGCTAGAAAGGGTTGACAGTCCGCCGCGGCCTGCCGGGTGGAGAGACCCAGTTTGTCAAACAGTCCCAGGCCTTTGATCAGGAGGCAAAATGCATCGACGTGAATTCCTGAAAAAGACGGTCGGTAGCACGGCGGCATTCTCCGCCTGCTCATCTCTTTCCGGCCGTCCGGCACCGATCGGCATCCTGCAACAGGTCCCGGGCTATGCCGCTTCGCCGGCTCCCGCGAAAGGCCCACTCCGGGTTCATCCTGACAACCCCCGCTACTTCACTGATGGAAGCGGGAAAGCCATATTCCTGACGGGCGCGCACACCTGGGCCAACTTCCAGGACATCGGCATCGCTCCCCTCCCTCGCTTCGACTGGCGGGCCTATATCGACATGATGGTGAAACACAACCACAACTTCATGCGCTTCTGGCACTGGCTGCAGGCGGCCTACGCTCCCTGGACCGACGAAAAGATGCTCGTCGACCCGTTGCCGTATCTGCGTACTGGACCCGGAACTGCGAAGGACGGACTGCCCAAGTTTGACCTCACGAAATTCAATCCGGCTTACTTCGACCGCATGCGTTCGCGGATCACAGACGCCCGCGACCACGGTATTTACGCTGCGGTGCAACTGTTTCAGAGTTTCAGCGAGAAGAAGGGAGGGGCGCCGTGCGATCCCTGGGTGGCGCATCCCTACAACGGCGCGAACAACATCAACGGCTTCGATGGCGAAAAACCCGGGACGGGAATGGTGGATATCGACCGCTGCGACGTTCGTGAAGCCCAGGGGAAGTACCTCCGGCGAATCATCGACGCGGTCAACGATCTCGACAACATCCTCTACGAAGTGATCAACGAAGGCGGGAACAAGGATTGGGACTGGTGGGTCGTCGATTTCATGCACGAACAGGAGGCGAAGATGGGTAAGACTCATCCGGTCGGCTTGACTCAGAATGGCGAATCTGTCGAGCAAATGCGCGCGAGTCCCGCAGAATGGATCTCCATTGGAATCGCTGCCGGCCAGTTCTGGAAAACGGACCCCCCAGCTTGGGACGGCAAGAAAGTTAGTGTGGCTGATACGGATCACCTTTGGGGCCACGGGGGGACGCCTTCGTGGGCCTGGAAATGCTTCGTGCGCGGGCACAACACGCTCTTAATGGACTCTTGGGACCCAATTCCGGGCCGTCCCTGCGGCGAAGAGAATTGGGCGGCGCGTCCTGGCTACGCGAGCCGCGATTTGAATCGCCGTGACCATTGGACTTGGGAACCAGTTCGCAAGGCCATCGGAAACACGCGCGCGCTCGCCCAGCGCGTGAACCTGGCGGCGATGGTTCCCCACGATGATCTGGCGACGACGAAGTACTGTCTGGCAAGTCCGGGAGTGGAGTACATTGTGTACCTGCCGGAGGGCGATGAGGTGACGGTGGACCTCACGGGTACGTCTGCAACATTCGGTGTGGAGTGGATGCACCCCGTCGAGGGGACGATCACTGCGGGCGGTAGCGTCAAGGGCGGAGGCAAACCCAATTTCGCCGTGCCGTTCCCGGGCGCGGCCACGCTCTATCTGCGGAGGAGTTAAGCGAGCCTGCTCGGCTTGCGTCTGCCAAAGTGAGTTGAATTCCACTGGAGGTCAAAATCATGTCCGCGAGGAATAGGTTCTCATACTTGTGTCGGCTGTGGATTCTCGTGGCGGGACTCCTGACGGTCGCCGGCGCGGTCCGTCCGGTCCAGGGGGCTCCGACGCAAATCGCCTTTTCTCAGTCGGCGGCAACCGTTGAGGCGTACGACTTCGTCGAAGTCACTCTGAATGTTGCGTCGCCGGACGCGAAAAATCCATTTACAGATGTTGCTGTTGAAGGACAGTTCGGGAAGGCCGGCAACAGCCAGCGGTTAGCTGTGGCTGGCTTCTGTGACTCCGCTGATGGAACTGTCTTCCGTATCCGATTTATGCCATCTGCGCCAGGTGATTATGCTTACTCGGTAAGCTATCGGCGGGGTGGTTTCGAGCAAACGCATACGGGTACATTCCGGGCCTCCGACGGCCATCGGCGAGGCCCTATCCGTATTGATCCCAAGTATCCTTGGCACTTCATTTGGGAAGGCACCGGGGAGCACTACTTCTTCAACGGCACCACCGCGTTTTTTCTGATGGGCTGGCGCGAGGAGAGAGTCATCAACTACATCATTGAGCGCTTGCACAATCTCAAGATCAACCGCATTCGTGCGCTCCTTGCGGGGGCCACGGAAACTCTCTGGGGCGAACCAGTGATGCCGGGCGACAATTTCACATTGTCCCTGCGACCCTGGATTGCGGAGAGGCCTGAGAGTCTCGAAAAACCAGGGATCGATTTCACCCGCTTCAGCATTCCCTACTGGCAGAAATGGGAGCGCATGCTGCGTTTCGCGCGGGACCGCGACGTGGTTATTTCCGCGATTTTGGATATCTCGACTCACAATGCTCAACCGGTTGCTGGCAGCGAAGACGAGCGACGGTACATTCGCTATGCGGTGGCACGGCTCAGCGCGTTTTCAAACATCACTTACGACCTGGGAGACGATCTCGACAGCTTCCGCGACGAGAAGTGGGCGCACGAGACGGGAACCCTGATCGAGACCTGGGACCCCTATAAGCACCTCGCCACCAGCCATCCGGTGCATCGCGTGCACCAGGACCGCGCCTCCGACTGGTTCGGGTTCACTTCCATCCAGAACTGGTCGCACCAGCAGCACGCCTTGATGCTGGAGGAGCGGCAGATTCAGATGAAGACGGGACGGATCATCCCGCAGACGAACGAAGAGTACGGATACGAGGACCACTATCCGCACTGGGCGCCGGCGCCGCCGGGAAATTCCGCGGAGACTCTACGTCAGATGGCCTGGGACATCGCGATGGCAGGGGCCTACGGGACGGCCGGAGAGAGTTGCCGCCGCGGCACAAACATCTGGCCGGACTCCGGGGGCGGCTGGATCAACGGGCGGGGCGATGACACCATGGTCATGCTCAAAGGTTACGAGCACATGGTGGATTTCTTTACCAGCTTCGAGTGGTGGAAGACGGAACCGCACGATGAACTTGTCAGCAAAGGCGCCTATTGCCTTGCCAAGCCCGGCGAGATCTACGCGGTGTATCTCCCCCTACGTCCTCTGTGCGGGAACGAAGAACACTTCGGGTACAAAGACGAATGCGGCGAGGTCACGATTAAGCTCGAGCCGGGGACCTATGACGCGAAGTGGTTCAGTGCCTCCACGGGGGAAATCGTCCCACTGCCTCCCGTCCAAGGGCCGGTCTGGACCATTCCCGAAGCCCCGGGCTGGTTGGACTGGGCGCTGCTGCTGAGGAGGACCGACAAGTGATGGAACGACTCCCTGTGGGGCCACGAATGCTGACGCGCAGTTTCCATCGTCAGAATGGTCGACCGCAACAACGCTCGGAGAACCGCTAGCTATGGAGGTCAGCATGGCACTGAAATCATCGAGGAACAGCGTCTGGAGCGGTTACTGGAGGCTCGCCGTGGTTGTTTTGGTTCCCTGCCTTTGCGCCTTGTGGGTATTGGCTCACACTCAGGGGGCGAATGCCCTGGCGGGGGAGACGGGCACGGGGCCCATAGGGTTGCATCCCGAGAATCCGCACTATTTCATCTTTCAGGGAAAGCCGACGGTGCTGATCACTTCCGCCGAGCACTACGGAGCGGTCGTGAACAAGGATTTTGATTACCTCGCCTATTTCGATGAACTGAAGTCTTACGGACTCAACTACACGCGCATCTATCCGGGTTTCCTGTTCGAGCCCCAGGGGAAATTCGGAAATGGCAATACCCTGGGCCCAAAGCCAGGGAGCCTGGTGCTGCCGTGGGCGCGCAGCAAGGAGCCCGGGTATCTGTTCTGCGGCAACAAGTTTGACCTCGATCAGTGGAATCCGGAGTATTTCGCGCGTCTGAAGGATTTCATCTCCAAGGCTGCTGAGCGCGGCATTGTGGTGGAGATCTGTTTCTTCAATGCGCAGTACTCGGACACGTGGCCGCTTTCGCCGTTGTATTACGAGAACAACATTCAAGGCGTGGGAAAGTGCGATTACCGGGACGCGCAGACGTTGAAGCACCCGGACCTGGTGCGCCGGGAGGAAGACTACGTTCGCAAAATCACCGAGGAAGTGAACGGGTTTGACAACGTTATTCTCGAAATATGCGATGAGGCGCCGGACATCGGCACCGGGATCGAGGAATCCGCTCCCTGGGTTGCCCATCTGCTCGAACTGGTCAACAAAACCGACGCTAGCCTGCCCAAGAAGCACCTGGTGGCGCAGCAGGTGGAAGGCGACGTCGGTGGAATCTTCGATTTCTCGGGCAACCCCAATCTCTCCCTAATTGTGACGCAGTACGTTTGGCCCGACGGGTTTCACATAGGGGGGATGAAGGGACTTGATTTCCTGTACGAGCACAACAAACCGATTGAATTCAACGAAACTGAGTACTATCCCTTCTGGTATAAGGGCGACAAGGTCGCAGCTTCGCGGGTTGAGGCGTGGGAATTTATGATAGGCGGCGGCGCCGGGTTCAACCACTTGAACGGCGTCTTCACCGTCGAGAATCCTGCCGGAAAGACACCCGATAATGCGCAAATCCTCACTGCGCTGAAGAACCTGAAAGAGTTCATGTACAGCTTCGACTTTATCAAGATGCATCAGGACAACAAATTCATCGTGGGCGGTCTGCCAGCTAACGCTTTCGCGCGAAGCATCAGCGAACCAGGGAAACAATACGCCTTGCATCTCCACCATAGCACTCGTGAGAAGCACAGTAGTTACACGGTTGTGCCCGGAAATTACGTGGAGAGACTCGTGTTGGACTTGCCAGCTGGCAGTTACAGGGCCGACTGGATTGACCCGGCCTCCGGGTCAGTAGTAGAGACGGAGGCTTTCACCCACCAGGGAGGCAACCGGACTCTCGTTACGCCTAAACACGCCGTCGACATCGCGCTGCGGATCAAGCGCAGCTAGTCAATCGCGACGATGTTGGCAACCTCAGTTGCGGGCCAGGCCGCTGAGTACGAAAGGGCCGCGGGCAGGACAATCTCACAGAGGAGAGGCGTCATGTTCAGGGCAAAAAGTGTCTTAAGCATCGTTTTGTTCTTGTTTGCCATCCAGGCGCATGCTGAGTCGATCAGGGTCCATCCTGCCAATCCCCATTATTTCCTGTTCAATGGCCAAGCGACGTTGCTGATTACTTCAGCCGAACACTATGGTGCAGTGATCAACAAGGGCTTCGATTATGTCGCTTACCTGGATGCGCTGAAGTCTTACGGGTTGAACTACACCCGAATTTATCCGGGCTTTATGATCGAGCCGCAGGGGAAATTCGGAAACGGCAACACCCTGGGTCCAAGGCCGTGGGATCTAATTCTTCCCTGGGCGCGCAGCAAGGAGCCCGGGTATCTGTTCTGCGGCAACAAGTTTGACCTCGATCAGTGGAATCCGGAGTATTTTGCGCGTCTGAAGGATTTCATCTCCAAGGCTGCTGAGCGCGGCATTGTGGTGGAGATCTGTTTCTTCAATGCGCAGTACTCGGACACGTGGCCGCTCTCGCCGTTGTATTACGAGAACAACATTCAAGGCGTGGGGAAGTGTGACTATCGGGACGCGCAGACGTTGAAGCACCCGGACTTGGTGCGCCGGGAGGAAGACTACGTTCGCAAGATCACGCAGGAGGTCAATTCCTTCGACAACGTCATCCTGGAGATCTGCGACGAGCCATTTCTTACCGGCACACCCATTGAATTGGCGGGTCCTTGGGTGGGGCACTTCGTGGAGGTGATCAAGAATACCGAAAGCAGCCTTCCCCAGAAACATCTTATTGCCCAACAACTGGAAGGCCCGGTGGGCGGGCCCTGTGATTTTTCAGCCCATCCGGACGTTTCGCTGATCGTGACGCAGTACGTCTGGGAATCGTACATGGAGCAGATGGGAGGAATGGAAGGTCTCGACCTCATGTACGGGCGCAACAAGCCGATCGAATTCAACGAGACGGCCTATTATCCTTTCTGGTACAAAGGCGACAAGGTGGGGGCTTCCCGGGTCGAGGCTTGGGAGTTCATCGTGGGGGGCGGAGCCGGCTTCAACCAGTTGAACGGAGTGTTCACTGTTGAAAATCCTGCTGGGAAGACGCCCGACAACGCCCAGGTCCTGGGCGCACTCAAGAACCTGAAAGACTTCATTTACAGCTTTGACTTCGTCAAAATGCGCCCGGATAAGAGTTTCATCGTCGGCGGAGTGCCCTCGGGAGCCTTCTGTAGAGCCATCAGTCAGCCCGGAAAACAGTATGCCCTGTATCTGCACCACAGTACGGGCGGAAGAAAGGAAGACTACTACACGGTAACCCCCGGAAAGTACCTTGAGAAACTGGTGCTCAAGCTCCCTGCCGGCAAATATCGGGCGGATTGGGTTGATCCTGCTTCGGGGACAGCGGTGGGCACGGAATCGTTCGCCCATAAAGGAGGCACGCGGACACTGACAACTCCGAAGCATTCGGTGGACATTGCGCTGCGGATCAGACGCACTTAGGGACTGCGGGCTCGCGCCGGCATTCTGGAGGCAATCTCTTTTGTGTCTAGTTTGCAGACCGGCGGCGTTGCGTCTGGCGGAGGCAAGCTGGCACCCCTCCGCGGCAGATGTGCCGCGTTGCGCTTCACGATTTGTCAGGTAGCATGAGCCGACAAAACACCGACGAGGAGAATAGTGGCATGTGGAAGAGAATAGCGTGTCTGGCTTTTGTATGGGTCCTTTTCCTGGCCCGCGCGTATGCCGAGCCGATCAAGCTCCATCCTGCTAATCCTCACTATTATCTTTTCAACGGCCAGCCGACCATCCTGATTACTTCCGCTGAGCACTACGGGGCGGTCATCAACAAAGACTTCGACTATGTCACCTACCTGGACGCGCTCAAGGCATACGGACTCAATTACACGCGCATCTATGCGGGCGCGATGTTCGAACCGATAGGGAAGTTTATTGAGGGCAACCCACTGGGTCCGAAACCGCAAAGTCTAATCGTGCCGTGGGCAAAAAGTAACGTGGCGGGTTACTTGCACGGCGGCAACAAGTTCGACCTCGACAAATGGGACCCGGCATATTTCGCCCGCCTGAAGGACTTCGTGGCCAAAGCGGGCGAGCGAGGCATTGTGGTGGAGATCTGTTTCTTCAACGCACAATACTCGGACACGTGGCCCATCTCTCCCTTGTACTACGAGAACAACATACAAGGCGTGGGCAAGTGTGATTATCAGGATGCCCAGACGCTGAAACACCCGGATGTGGTACAGCGAGAGAGTGACTATGTGCGCAAGATCACCCAGGAAGTCAACTCGTATGACAACGTCATCCTGGAAATATGCGACGAGGCGCCTGACATCGGCACGCCTCCTACGCCCTTGGCGGAAGCAGGCGCATGGGTTAGCCATCTCGTGGACGTGGTAACCGATGCCGAAAGGAGCCTTCCCAAGAAGCACCTGGTTGCGGTGCAAGTGGAGGGCCCCGTGGGAGGGCCCTTGGATTTGTCCGGAAATCCGAAGGTGTCAGTCATCGTTACCCAATATATATGGCAGGCGGGGTTCCAGATGGGAGGTATGAAGGGTCTCGAGCTTGAATACGGACACAACAAACCGATCGAGTTCAACGAGACGGACTGGTACCCCCTCTGGTATAAAGGCGATGCAATTGCTGACTGCCGGGTCGAAGCCTGGGAGTTCATCGTGGGAGGCGGGGGGAGTTTCAATCACTTGAACGGACGATATACGGCGGCGGATCCTGCCGGTAAGACGCCGGACAACGCCCAAATCGTAGGCGCACTCAAGAGCTTGAAGGACTTCATTTACAGCTTCGACTTCATCAAGATGAGCCCGGAGCACGACTTCGTTGTCAACGGAATCCCCGCGGGGGCTTACTGCCGGGGAATCAGTGAAACTGGGAAACAGTATGCTTTGTATCACCACCACAGCAAGCCCAAAATAGGAGACACCGGCTCGTATATTGTCGCGCCCGGAAGTTATGTTGAGCACCTTGAGCTGGAGCTGCCCGGTGGCACCTACAAAGCGGATTGGGTTGACCCGGCCTCGGGCGCGGTGCTGGGCAGTGAGGCCTTCACCCACCAAGGTGGCAACCGGACGTTTACAACTCCGACGCACGCGGTGGATATCGCTCTCCGGATCAAGCGTTCCTAGACTCCTAGTTCCGCTTTACCTGGAGTTTTCTCTTGAGAAGCTTTGCGGCACTGACGCTCATCGCCATCGCTGTGCTTGGGGCTAACACAGCGACAAGCGCACAGACGACGGCCAGCCAGGCCCAGAAGGCCTTCACGCATGGTGTTGAACTGCAACAGAAGGGTGACTGGGAGGGGGCACGTCAGGCCTATGAGACAGCTCTAAGACTTGCTCCGCAACGCGTGGACGTGCTGTCGAATCTGGGGCTGGTGTATTCCCAACTGGGACAGCAGGAGCGCGCGGTCAAGTGTTTCCATGACGCCCTCAGGATTGATCCAAAGCAATATGCCGTGCGCTTCAATCTCGGCATCGCGTACATGCGTGCCGATAAATACGAGTCAGCGCAGCGGGAGTTATCCCGGGTGGTCGCGGTTCAGCCGGCAAACTACGCCGCGCGGCATTTGCTTGGACTGTGCCTGTTGAAACTCGGCCAGGTCGGCGAAGGCACGGCTGAGTTGGAGGCCGTGGTTCACGGCGAGCCGGAGAATCTATCCGCAGCCTATACCTTGGCTTCTGCCTACCTCAAGACCAACGAGTTGAAGAAAGTAGAGCCCCTGGTAGAGAAGTTCAAGCACCTCGATTCAGCCGAGTCCCACCTGATTGTCGGGGCATACAGTCTTGCCCTGCTGGACAAGCATAAGGCGTTGAAGGAGCTGCTGCTTGCCCAACAACTCAACCCCAGACTTCCAGACCTGCATTCACAGCTCGGATACGCGTATTTTCTTATCGGGAGAAGCGATCTGGCGACTCAGATGTTCGAAGCTGAACTCAAGATCAACCCTCAGGATTCCAATGCAATAAGCATGCTGGGCTCTCTCTACCGACAACTGGGGCGGATCGACGAGGCCACCGCACTCCTCACGAAAGCCATCCAGATGAGGCCCAATGAGCCCGACATATTGTTTCAATTGGGGCTTCTGGCCCAGTCGAAGGGACAGGGGGAAGAGGCAGGAAGACTGATCGAGGACGCCGTAGCAAGAAGGCCGAACTTCCCACCTTATCATATCGCGCTCGTGCGCCTGTACTTCAAGCTCAAGCGCCTGGACGATATGAAAAGGGAACAGGCCATTGTCGATCGATTAAACGCGGAACGAATGAATCTGCCGACAGTTCGCGACAAAGCCCTCTACGATGCCACCAGGCCCCTGGAATGAAGGCCTCCAGCTCGAGTGCGTTCGCGAAGGGCAGGCTCATCGGGGTTCGCTGAAAGCTGCAGTATCGTCCCTTCCCAGGGGTTGCGCGACGTATTGCTCCAAAAGTCGAGCCTTGCGCAACTCCTCCTCAGCGGTGGTATCTCCCGCACTTCTAAGAGCCAGGCCCAACCCGTAATGCGCCATCACGAAGTCGGGGCGTAAACGGATGGCAGTTCGGAACGCTTCAATCGCCTCCTGCTTCTTTCCCTGCCGGCTAAGAACTACGCCCTGGTTATAAGCCGCCATAAAGAAAGAAGGGTCGGCAGCCAGTGCCTTGCGAAAGGCTGCCAAGGCCTCATCAAGCTGGCCTTCATCTGTGTATTTGATGCCATCCGCGTTGAGCGAATTGGCCTTACTCGTTGCCGCTCTGACCTCCTGCAAGGCGCGTACCTTTTCAAAATAGTCCCTGGCCTCCTCAGCTTTCCCCTGGGCCTGGAGCAACATGGCCAGATTGTAGAGCGCGTCGAAGAGCGCCGGCCTGTAACGCAGGGCGGCGCGGTAGCTGTCTTCAGCCTGTGCGGGCTTGTCCCTCCGGCGGTATAGCTTGCCCAGTTCAACATAAGCCCAGGCCATGGCGGGTCGCAGATGGACGGCTTCGTTCAAGTGAATGCCGGCTTTCGTCAAATCCCCTTTCTCCAACGCAATCCTGCCCAGTTCGTAATGCGAGAACGCGTCGCCCGGGTCTAGAGTCAGAGCGGCCTGAAACTGATCCGCCGCTTGGTCACTTTCGTGCTGCCGGACTAATACCAAACCGATGCCATAATGCGCGACCGACAGTCGTGGGTTCAACTCGAGTGCTTTCCGAAACGACTTTACAGCCTCGGAGTGTTTTCTGGAGTCGTACTGTGATTTCCCCAGGAGAATATGCAGCTCGGGGTTCTCGGGTGCGAAGCGGAGTGCCGTTTCCAATTGACGTGCCGCCGCGTAGGAATCGCCTTCTCGGGCAAGGATAGAACTGAGATCCACCCGCGCGTCGATGTGGTCGGGCTTCAGCCGCAACACTTCCAGAAACTCGTCCACTGCGGCCGCGAGTTTGTCGCCACCCAGACGACTGTAAGCCACCCCCAAAGCATAATGAGCCTCAATGTAACCGGGCCGGAGGTTGATTGCCTCCCTTAGCGCTTCGACCGCCTCGGGGAATTTTCCTTGGCGCAGCGCCACGAGGCCCAGATCGTACTGGCGCGCGGCGCTCGCACCACGCTCCAGCTGGACTGGCTGGCAGAAGCTGCTTAACTGTCGGGTGGGTGACACCGCGTGCGGAGGAAACGACGGGTTTTGATCTTTATGGCCTCCGGCGGTTGGCTTCGGCGGAGCTCCCTCTTCAACCACACGCAGGATCTGGTCCAGTTTTGGGTTGTCGATCACCTGCTCGATCCCGCTCGGCCAACGGATGCTGATCTGTTGGATGGTTTTCTCATCTCCGATTCCGAACGTTACACGGCGGTCGTTGGCCGACGCGTAGCTTCCCGCGGTACTTACGGTCCGGTACTGGACCTTGCCGCCATCGGTCGTGAGCTTCACGCGTGCTCCCAGGGCGTCGCGATTGCTCTTTCTTCCTACCAAGTCCAGCGTGATCCAGTGGTTCTTATTGCCTCCTTCGTTGCGCAGCAGGTGAGCCGGGCCGCGGTAGTCTGAGACTACGATGTCGATGTCACCGTCGTTATCAAGGTCACCGAAGGCGGCGCCGCGAGCAACCCACGCCTCGTTGAAAACCTCTCCGGAGTCGGCAGAGACGTTCACGAAGCGTTTCCCTTGGTACCGCATCAGCAAGGGCTTCTGCAGGTAGCGCAGATGCGGCTGCGTGACCTCAATGTTGTCCATGACGTGGCTGGTGGCCACGAAAACCTCATTCGAGCCGTCGTTATCGAAGTCAAAAGCGTGAATGCCCCAGCCGCCGAAGGGCCGGGAGATTTCCGCCAAGTCGGAGGTCACGCTGGAGTATGTAAAAGTCTCATCCCCGTTGTTGCGGAAGAAAGCGAAATACTCATAAGGGAGGGCCGTGGTCAAGATATCAGGGAAGCCGTCATTATCGAGGTCCGTGAAGTCGGTGCCCATGCCCGAGAAGGTGTTACCATCCTCCGTGAAGCCCACGCCCGCCAGCGCCGCCACTTCGCTGAACGTGCCGTCGCCATTGTTCTTGAAAAGGAATTGCGGGAAGGCGTCGTTGGCCACGTAGATGTCGGTCAGGCCGTCGTTGTTGAAGTCTCCGAAGGCCATGCCCAGGCCGTAGCCCTCCCGCTCTTTGACATGGCTCGACTCGCTCACATCCGTGAAAGTGCCGTCATGGTTGTTGCGGAAGAGATAGTTGGAAACCGCCTTGAATTCGTTGGGGTGGCAGTAGGCGCGCCCGCCGGGCACATTGAAACCGCAAACCATGGCGCCGACCGAAAAGTCCCACTGCAGATAGCGGGTCACAAAAAGATCCAGGTAACCGTCGTTGTCGTAATCCAGGAAGCCGGCGCTCATGTTCCAGCCTTCCGTCTTGATGCCAGCCTGGCTTGTGACGTCCGTAAATGATCCATCCCCGTTGTTGCGGTAAAGGATGCAGTCGCCGTAATTGGTGACGAATAGATCCGGAAAGCCATCGTTGTTGAAGTCCCCGACGCCCACTCCCATGCCGTAGCCTCTGCCGCGCACGCCCGCCTTCTCCGTGACGTCGGTGAAGGTTCCATCACGATTGTTTCTGAACAGCCGATTCCAATACTCGGGGGAGGACTTGTCTGGCGATTGACCTTCGGGCTGTCGGTTTTGCAGCGCGGCGCCGTTCACGAAGAACACATCGAGCCAGCCATCAGAGTCGTAGTCGAGCATTGCCACTCCGCCCCCCATCGTCTCGATCAGGTACTTGTTTGGGGTGGGGGAGTTTCTGAACTGGAAGCTCAATCCAGCAGTGTCGTGCGCTTCAACGTACTTTGCGGAGCTTAAAATCTTTGAGGCAGGATTAGGCAGCGCGCTGAAGGCGATCGCCAGGAGAGCTGGCAGGATAAGGTTGGGCCAGGCAGATCTCATGGACCCAGCGGCGTGCTCACGTGCCGGAAGCAACGGACTAATGTAACATACCCACTCGGCAGGACAAACATCTGCCCGGAATGGCAGTCCTTCCGGGGCTTTTCTGATAAGGCGCGACTCTCATGTGCTATCCTGGGCCGAGCGAATGAGGCGGCAGATCAACAGGGCAGTGTTCTCCCGCACGTCAAGCACGGGAACAGTACCTGGCCTCCTTTTCTTGGTGTTTACAGTCAGCCTGACTCATAGCGGAGCGATACTGCCCCCGCCGAGCGATGGAAGGACCAGGGTCTCGAGTCAGGCGGAGTTCGGCACGCCTGAGGGGCGGCCTGGAAAGAAGGCAGAAAGGCAGACCTCGCACCTTGCCTTCAGCTCCTTACCAACTGACGTCGGTGCCCCGGTCGATGAAAGAGAGCTTAAGGAAATCGACCGGCTCATCGATGCTGGCAAACTCCAGGAAGCGCGTGAGAAGTTGGCAGACCAGGTTCGTACGCTCGGTGATAGCCACCGCACCTTCTTCCTCGAGGCAAAAATCCTCTTTCGCGAACAGAAATACCGGGAGTCGCTCAAGATCCTCGAGCGCTGCCTGGCGTTGAACCAACAGGATGCCGACGTTTTCAAGCTAGTGGCCTCCAATGCGATCCTTATTAATAGAGTGGACATCGCCGAAGCCGCCTTGAAAAAGGCCATCCAAGTTGCACCGGACGACTACCTCGCGCACTTTCATCTGGGGGCTCTTTACTACACCGACAGCCGCTTTCCACTGGCTGAACCCGTGCTGCGAAAAGCGGTGAAGCTCAACCCGGAATTTGTCCCCGCGCGCCTCTTCCTAGGTTTAGCTCTCGAGGAACTTGGGGGTGAGGGAGAGGCTATCCAATGCTATCGGCAAGCCATCGAACTCACCGAGCGTTTCAAACTCAAAGGAGAGCAGCCGTACCTCTATCTGGGAAGGCTCCTTTACAGACAGAACCACTTTCCCGAAAGCCTGCCGTATCTTGAGAAGGCGGTGGAGGCGAATCCGCAATCGTGCGAGGGCCTGTGCCTGATGGCGAGGGTGTTCACCACGCAGGGTCGCGAGAAGGAAGCCATGGAAGCATTGGCCAAATGTGTGAAGGCGGACCCCCGCTATCCGGAGGCTCACTATCTTCTCAGTCGTGCCTACGTCAGACAGGGGCGTCACGACGAGGCGCAAGAGGAAATGCGACTCTTCCAGGAGCTCAAGCTGCTCGAGAAGAAGGAATTCGACCCGCGCCGGGGCCAAAGACGCAATTGAATGCCTACGATGCAGCCTGCCGTGGTTCAGCCCAAACGAGATACCTGCGTGAGACAAAGTAAAGTCGGGTTTGAGGTGCCGTCCTCCGCTATCTGGCCTTAGAGGATTCTTCCGGAGTACAAACCCGTTTTCCGGTTTGACTTATTAACATTTGTTCGTTCTAGTAGAAACGCTTGTTGGGAACCCAGGCGCGCGTCGGGTTGACCGATTCCTGAATTGCGGGGTCAGTTGAGATATGCAGCCTCATACCGCGGCTGTGGTCATCGGGATCGATGTTGGCACCAGCGGGGTCCGGACATTGGTAGCGACTGCAGGCGGCAATGTCCTGGCTGAGGCCCAAGCAGCTCTCGCGGATGGTTGTGCCGAGGGATCAGTCCACGAGCAAGACCCGCACGATTGGTGGCGTGCGGTCTGTCACACGATCAAGCGTGCGCTCCATAAGTTGAGCGCAGAAGAGCCTGGAGCTCTTGCGGGGGGCATTGCTGTAACCTCGACCTCGGGATCGCTGGTTCTGGCTGATTCGCAAGGGCGGCCCGTGCGCCCGGCGATCCTATACGACGACTCCCGTGGAGGATCGATCGCCGAAGACCTCAACCGAGGGCTTCCCTCCGCAGACGTTCGATTCAATTCCTCCTACTCGCTTGTTAAGGCCGCCTGGGTGCGGCAGCAGGAACCTGCCATCTGGGGGCGAGCCTGTTGTTTGCTGCATCCCGCGGATTGGCTGACCGGAAAACTCACCGGTCAGTTCGAAACGACCGACTATTCAAGCGCGCTCAAGCTTGGCTACGACGTGGAGGCCGGGGGCTGGAGTAGAGCGGTCTCATGGTTAGAGTTCTCGCCGCAACTCCTTCCCAGAGTCGTTCGCCCAGGCACGCGCGTGGGCGGCGTATCAAACCAAGCCAGTGAGGAGACGGGATTGTCTCCGGGAACACCGGTGCTAGCGGGGGCGACCGACGGAGTGGCGAGCCTGCTGGCCTCAGGAGCCAGCGAAGCGGGTCACGCGAATACGACCCTCGGTACCACGATTGTCTGGAAGGTCCTGTCTCGTAGCAAGCCCCGGTTAGCTCCCGGCATGTATTGCCACCGACATCCGGGAGACCTGTGGGCGCCGGGAGCCGCCAGCAATACCGGCCCTGGCAGCCTCCGCTGCGATCAGGCCGGAATGAAAGCGCGAGAAATGGACCAGCATGCCGCCGGTCATTTTCCCTCTTCCCGCCTCTGCTACCTTCTCCGGTCGAGAGGAGAACGGTTCCCGTTCCTTAATCCCGGAGCCGAGACATTCGTCGAGGGGAATCCATCAAGTCCTGGGGACTGGTACGCGGCGCAGTTACAGTCGCTCGCTTTCGTCGAGCGCTGGGGATTCGAACGACTGGAGGAATGCGGGGTCCCGCTGGGTGAGATCGTCTTTTCGACGGGCAGCGCGGCAGCCAGTCCCGTATTGGCACAGCTCCGTGCCGATGTTCTGAAGCGCGTCGTATTGCGGTGTCGTTACCCAACCTCGGCATTTGGAGCCGCAATCCTGGCGGCGGCCGAACCCCTGTACGGCGGGAACCTGATGGCTGCCCTTCGAGGGATGACTTGCGTGTGCGAACGCTATCAGCCTGACCGCACGGCTGCGGAGCAGTTCGAGCCAATCTACCACGCCTTTCGCGCCGCGTGTGCCAGGCGAGGATGCTCATGAGCAGTCCCTGGAAAGCGTGTGATATCCGCGGGGTCTACCCTCAGGATGTTTCCCCCGAGCTTCTCGGGCGGGTGGGGGCAAGTGTGGGCTTAACGTTGCCCGCAGGCGCACGCATCTTGGTCGCCGGTGACTTCCGAACCAGCACGCCTGCGCTCAAGGCCGCGCTGGCTGAGGGCTTGATGGGCTCGGGCGCATTCGTTCTGGATGCTGGCCAGATCCCAACGCCCGTTGCCTATTTTGCCCATCGGCACTGGAAAACTGCCGCCGTCCTGATCGTGACCGCATCCCACAACCCGCCCGACTACAACGGGCTGAAGCTGATGCTAGGGGATCTCCCTCCAACTCCTGACGATTTCGATCGACTGCGGCGCCGGGTTGAACAAGGAGCCTTCCGCCAGCAGCAGGGTGCGACTGAGACTATAGACCCCGTTCCAGCCTACCAAGCCTGGATTCTGGAGCGGTGGGAACAACTCCGCCACGCGCCCGGGATGGTCGTGATTCTGGATGCAGGGAATGGAGCATGGGCGGAGCTGGCGCCCCAGTTTTTCGCGGAGCTCGGATTCAATGTGCATCGGCTCTTTTGCAGGATTGATGGAACCTTTCCGCATCGCTCGCCCGACTGCGCGCGGCCAGGCAGTCTGGCAGCGCTGAGGAAAGAGGTAGTGAGGACCGGGGCGCACCTGGGAATCGCCTGGGATGGAGATGGAGATCGGGTGGCGTTTGTCGATGGTTCCGGTTCGATCGTCTCCACGGATGAAGTGTCGGCGCTGCTGGTTCGTTGGTTGGTTCCCAAGGCGCCCCAAGCGAAAGTCGTTTACGATATCAAGCTCTCGGACACGGTGCGCCAGGCAATACTCGGCTGTGGAGGACAGCCGATCATGGAACGGAGTGGGCACGCGTTCATCAAGCGCACGATGATCGAACGGGATTGCCTGTTTGGCTGCGAGGCCAGCGGCCACTACTTCTACCAAGAATTACACGGCGGCGATGATGGCTTGTTCGCCGCCCTGATGATGACGGAGCTCGTGAGCCAGTGCGGTGTACCCCTGGCGGAATTGCGCCGGACCTTGGCTCCTTTCTTTGCCACACCTGACCTTCGTATCCCTTCCAATCTGCTGGGTTACACGGAGATCGTGAGGCGTCTCCACTCTATTTTTGCCAGCGCGAAGGAGGTCACCATTGATGGGGTACGGTTGGAGACTCCCGAAGGTCATATTCTGGCGCGGGAATCGGTAACGGAGCCGGTGGTTACGATGCGGCTGGAGGGCCACTCTGAAGACTCGCTGCGCCATCTCATTGACGCGTGTTTGAAGGCTTTCCCCGAGGCTGCCAGGGAGATCTCCCGGCAAATTGATCAGATGAAGGAGGTATGACGGTCAGCGACCTGAGATTGGAACCCGCTGCATACGCTCGCCGAATCCCAGGAGAAAAAGTGGTGACCGCCGCCAGTGACAACATCAGCGCCCGACACAAGAATAGAGCATTCGCACGGGGATACAGCCCGCGCCATCCACCCCAGCCGCGCTTCTTCGAGCGGTCCACCCCCAACCAGATGTGGCAGACCGACATCTTCACCTTCCGCTTGGGAGGCAAGAACGCCTACCTCATCGGCTTTCTCAACGATTACTCCCGCTACGTGGTGGGGCTGGACGTGTTTCGCAGTCAGACGGCGGAGCACGTGTTGGAGGTGTACCGCACGGCGGTGGCGGAGTACGGCGTGCCCAAAGAAGTGCTCTCGGATCAGGGCCGCCAGTACTCGAGTTGGCGCGGTACGACCCGCTTCCAGGCGGAGTTGCGCCAGGATCGGGTCCACCACCTCAAGAGCCGGCCGCAGCGGACGCCGTGAGTCGTGATGCTCACATGCCCCGGCGCATCCTCAGTGCCAGATCCATCGAGTAAGCAGGCGTCTTTAGAACGAATTTCGCGCCCACGTGCGTACGGGTCTCCGTATGTTTCACCGCTCCGGTGGCAGGATCGATCCACTCCAGTCGATACGTTCCGGCAGGAACCGTATTCAGGGTTATCTCATCCTGATAATCGCCCGGCGTGCCCACCCAGAAACAGTCGTTTTTTAGCGTGCCATGGAAGATGTAAAGGGCATACTGTTGGCCGTTTTCGCCCATGGCACTGGCGATCGTACCGGAGGGTGCAGTGAAATCGGTCAACCGCGACATGCGGACGAAATCGAAGCTGTTCAGGAAGTCCCGCAGGACCTTCTTCTGCGGAACGATCCCGGTGTGTGTATCGGCGCCGCCGTCTTCCTGCCCGCGGTAATATTCGCCGTTCAGATTGATGTGACCCGCGCCTCCTCCTACCATGAATTCCCAGGTCTCCAAGCGGACGTCGTTCACGTCCTTATACCCATTGCCGAGGTTCACCGCGTCGTACCAGGCGGTTTCCACCACGACGATGGGCTTGTTCCACACGTAGTCCCCGGCGAGCGCTTCTTCCGCGTAGGTGATGTACTCGGTCGGCAACCATTCATTCCAACTTTCGCTGGAGAGGGTCGGCGATTGGCCGCCGCGCACGGTCTGACCCAGCAGGTGCTTTTTCGGCAGTTTGCTCTCCGCGCCGAGGAACGCATCCTTCATCGCCACGATCCAGGGCACGACCTGAGTTCCGGCCGGCTGCCAGAGTTCGGGTTCATCGCAGATGTCAAAGATCACGTTATCGTATCCATTCAATTCCGTGGTGATCTTGGCGATGTACGCTTTCTGTCTTTCCATGACGTCGGCGTTCCGGGCGTCGGCGGTGCTGAACAACCAGAAATCTTTCCCTTCATAGCGGCCCACATTGTTGACATTGTTGCGATGAAAGAGGGGCATCATCGGCCAACTGACTTCGTACATCTGGTTGAAGAACGCGACCTCGACGATGATGTCTTTCTGCCGGGCCAGCTCCACGAAAGCCTTCAGCCGGGCAAAATATTCCGGATTCCATTGGTCGAGATCGAACTTGTAAGACGGTTGTCCCGGTTCCGCGAGATCGGCATGCGCGCCGGTTTGCGTGGATTTCGCCCAGGGAAGTATCTGGCGGCCGGGGCGGGGCCCCAGAGGATTGCCTTTGATGAACTCATCGGGCGTTTCAAAGTATCCGCCCGGGTAGATCCGGGTCAGATTCATGCCATTGTCTCCCATGTAATTCAGGAACTTGGCGAAGTCAAAGTCCTTGTCGATGATCGCCCCGTAATGGTGATCGGAAGTGATGAAGAGGACGGGCTTGCCTTTGTACTGGAAGTAATGAGGATTGGTAGGACATACGCTGATGGGCTCGGCAAACGCTGCCATGGAAGTCACAAGGAGCAGCAGGGCTGCGCCCAGCAGACAGCCGGCCAGCGCGCCCACCCTGGGACGCTTTTTCATAGAGTGTGACGTTGCGTTTCGTATGCACGTGTTCATGGTTTCCTCGCAGGGATTGATGGATGCCTCCCGAGATTTGTATTTCGGCCCCGCCGGCCATCGCGCCAGAGAGCTCGCTATTGACCGGAATTTCCGATTTCGACTCTATCTTTGCGCAAAACCGTATGCCAGCTACTCTCCGGTGTCAAGCTCGGATCACCGTCGCAGCATGCTTCCAAAGAGCCGCCGTGTCAGATGGCTCTCCGACAGCAGCAGCCAGTAATACCGGGCATGTTTCACCAGCCGTGCGCCGGTCTTAACTAACCGCTGCTGCAAACTCGTCAGCCACCAGTTCCTAGTCCTTTTCGGCAACGCCCATCGTCGCCAGAGATTCCCCAGGTTGCAGGCGACTACACTCAGCCAGAACCGTACCTCGTTAGACCGAAAACGGTGGCAACTCAGCAGCGTCATCTTCGCTCACAACCTTGGCAATTGTGCACGGCACGCTCGGAAGCGATCCGCTTGGTTGTGTAACGTGCATACCGAAACGTGCTGCCGATCGGGTAGCTGTTGTGAAATCCCCATCCCGCCAATGGTTTTCACGTGATCGATTGCGTCGCGATCGGATTCGGAATGAAAAGTCGGCTTCTCGGAAACTGGCGTCGTTGAACCGGATTATTGGATTACTGTCGTGGACAGTTCTTCCCACCAAATAACCAGGATTGCGCCCGTGGAATGCCCTGCCTTTGAGAAATCCTCTGGTCGCCATCCACTCCGAGGGGAATTAGCACCACCTCGCGCCACCGGCGCCCCGGTATGTTTCTGAGTCGCCCGTTGTGGAGTGCAAACCGGTGGAGCGAAAAGCGGCTGTAAGGGTGCGCCAGCGAGCTAGGCCCTAATGCGCCGTAATGTACCATTTCGTGGCCTTGCGGTGACCCCCGCATTGCTTCCTAACTTGTTGACCCAGCCTATGATAGTGATTGTGTCGGAGCCTGGATCGCCGGCTCAAGCTGTAGCATCAGGCAGAGACGAAAAACGTACGAATTTCGGACACGCCCCTGACACAGTTCGCGTGTCGCCGCGATTGCGCGAGAGAGCCGAGAGCACTCCCGGAATTACACACAAAGGCGCGCATTTGGCTTCAGGGACATCGCCGTGGGTGGGCGAGGGCAATCCCCCCTTGAATGACGAGGCATGGTCGGCCATCGCCGCAATGAAGCAGCACGCAGACGCCTTGGGAACCTACGCACCCGAGAATTATGTCTTTCATCGAGTGTGGCCCTGGATAGATGGCACGCAGTCTATGGGTAGGGGCGGCTGGCGGTCTGCGTGGCGGTCACTCCGCAAAGCCGCCGCGAAAGAGGATAAAGAGAAGGGTTACCCTGAAATGCCACGTTTGGCGAGCCTCAGATTCTACGATCTCAGACACCAGTATGTAACCGAACTGTGCGAGGCAGGCATACCAGAGAGCGTGATCCGTGAACTGGCGGGCCATGTGGACCCGGCCATGATGCGAATCTATAGCCACCCCCGATTGGCAGCACGAAGGGCTGCCGTGGAAGCCTTGGCAATCGTCAAAACAGGCCAGTTTGAGGGGGGTTATGGCACAAATCACGTCACAAAGGCACTTCCGGCCCATGTCGAGGCGAGCTAAGTTATTGAAAGAGAAAATCGGGGCGAGAGGATTTGAACCTCCGACCTCTTGGTCCCGAA
>Ga0315284_10002029_pt1 | contig 29055 bp, 36 predicted proteins | sample YL17G09_16_MG_FD_203696 | JGI IMG/M metagenome (GOLD analysis project Ga0315284, IMG submission 203696) | Sediment microbial communities from Yellowstone Lake, YNP, Wyoming, USA - YL17G09_16 | ecosystem: Environmental > Aquatic > Freshwater > Lake > Sediment | place: USA: Wyoming | collected...
CGGTGGGTTTTGGGAATGTCCGCTTCCCGTTGCACCAACCGATCCCCAAAGGCCCGTTTCCACAGATCGGTCAGGGTCGGATTCTTGTGCGGAATGATGATCGCGTCCAAGTCGTACTTTCGGATGATGCTGTCAACCGAAAGGATATTCACGGCGGCGTCGCCCAGTGCCATCCGTCCCATCCATGCGTCGGGGTGCCGATCAAGGTTAAAGACGTGCAAGTGATTCATTAGCAACTTTGACCACCACTTCCATGTTGAGTAGCGCGGGACTTTCGATCACGTGATATAGGTCCGGGAATAGCGCTGAAAGCGCTGTCGGCACACTGACGTAGGTTGCTCGCGGGCGGGGCAGCGTAAAAATCACCGGATGGTGAAACGGATGCGGCACGAGGCCCACGGCCGGCGTGTTGGTCAGTCGCGACAGATAGAGCGGCCCCGAGTCCACGCCAATGTGCAGTTCCGCGTGTGCGATGATGTTTGCCAGCCGTGCGAGCGGCGGGCGCTTCTCCAGCCATACACGCTCATTGGAAAATGTCGGGTAGGGGTTGTGCCATTCTAGTAGAACGATGTCCAACGACGTGCGCTCCAAAAGTCCGTGGACCAATGACGCGATCTGCCCGTCGTTCAGCGACTTGCTGCCCCAATAACCGCCCGGGCCGCCTTGTGGGTGCATGGAAATGTACGGCCGCGGCGTCGGCGCTTCGCGTTGTTGGCCGGCGTTGATTTCTATTTCCACGGCCGCAAGCTCCTCTATCGTAGTGTCGATTCGTGGCAGCGGATGGAGGTTGACCGCACGAAATGCCTTGTTGCCGTTCTGCCACGTCTCATGGTTGGTAATGTTGGTGTCTTCCTGCCACCAACCAAGATCAAGCCCCGGTTCCGTTGTGAAGTGCGGCCCGAAAATAATCTGCTTGTCATCCGGCGCGTTGACGCCGATGTCATATCCCTTCTGCCGATAGAGTTCGCAGGCCAGTCGAAAGTGAACGGCATCCCCAAGGCCGTGCGGAAAGTTTATGACGGTACGGTTCACAGCAGACTTTCAATCGTCGAGGCAATGCGGAGGTGCTTGGCCAACACTTTTTGGCAGCGATCGAAAAACCAGCCTCCGGACGGCGAGCGATGCGACTCCAAAACAATCTGCGGTATGTCGCTCATCAGGCACGCCCACGTTGGCCCCGTGCTCGCTCCCATGGCGAGTGAGGAGGCCGCAATGCACTGCGCCATGCCGGCAACCGTCGCGGGAAACCACGCCACGGGGCCGCCTTCGCAAAAGTGCGCGCATTGGTTCACGTGACCCAGCACGTTGATTGCGTACCCCTTGTCCCTGAGCATCGAGAGCGTCGCTCGCCACCACTCTGGAGTGTAAACTCTATTGCCGTCCGTGTGTTCCAGCGGGTAGACCATCGCTGCCTTGCTGGACGGCGCGCAGCGATACAGCACTGGCGGCACGATGTAGAGGTGTTGCGTCTCGAAAAACCCAAGCTCCCACCAGACCTGCTCGAAAATGTTCCAGCCGGCCTGGCCGTAGCAGCCATCCTGCCCGGTGGGGAAAGAAACAGACGCATAGCGGTGGGTTTTGGGAATGTCCGCTTCCCGTTGCACCAACCGATCCCCAAAGGCCCGTTTCCACAGATCGGTCAGGGTCGGATTCTTGTGCGGAATGATGATCGCGCCCAAGTCGTACTTTCGGATGATGCTGTCAACGGCGAGAATGCGTGCGGCGGTATCGCCGAGAGCCATCCATGACAGGTGGGGACGATCAAGGCTGAAGACGTGCAGGCGGTTCATCGCAGCAGATATGCAAACCAGGTGTTGTGCAGCCACACGATGTCTTCTGACAGTTCCAATTCCCCCAGCGCCTTATCCACGCCACAACCATTGTGGACGTCATGCCAGGCGATCGTGCCGTGTTCCGTCAGCAGCTCGAGCGCGAGCCGACTGTCGGCCAATGCGTGGGGGTAGGTGTGATTGCCGTCGATGAAAAAGAAGTCGAATCTCTTCTCTCCCCAGTCGATTTTTTGAAACTCTTCTTTAATGATCGTGACACTCGGAAACGGTGCCGCTATGTGACCGAGTTCCGCCTGCGAAAGATATTCTCCCGCTTGATTCCCCGGCCGCTCAGCGGGTGGGATCTTGTCGCCAGGATCAACGGTTGTGATTAGCAGGGTCGGAAACCGCTGCGCGATCAGGCGGGCAGTGTAGCCGCGGTGGGTGCCGACTTCCAGGAACGTGGCTGGCTTCCGCTTGCGGATTAGGTGCAGCAGACAGCAAAGATCGATCCACGGCGTACACTGCACGTCGAGGTTGTCGTAGAACCCGCTCTCGTCGGTCTCAAAGAGAAAATTATGCAGGGGCTTGTCGCGCAACACTGGCAATTTCTCCGATAATCTCGCTGGTCGATCGACACGGAAAACGAGGGAACAACAGCACGCGGCCGCCGTGCGATTCTACAATCTCAGAACCGCACACCCAATGCGCCCAGTCGGCTCCCTTGACCAGCACGTTGGGGATGATTTCTGCAACCATTGCCGCCGGCGTGTCATCGTCGAAAACGGTAACATAGTCGATACACGTCAGTCCAGCCAAGATCATGGCTCGCTCGCCCTGCGGAACGATCGGCCGTGACGACCCCTTCAGCCGCTTCACGCTGGCATCTGAATTGATCCCGACGATCAGCACGTCCCCTTGCGCTTTGGCAAACTGGAGGCATTGGAGGTGGCCGACGTGAAGAAGATCGAAGCAACCGTTGGTGAACACGATCAACCGGCCGGCGGCGCGCAGCTTCACAACCTCGGACAGAAGCGCAGCCAGTGGTAGGATTTTATTTGCCGTCATAGCAACCGCTCCAGGACGTCCAGCACTTCGCCGGGCCGAATCATCGCCATGCACTTGGCCACCGGCCGCAAGCCGCCCAAAACCGGATGGTCGCACAAGCTCTTGTTCTTTTCGTCGGCCGCATCGCCGAAGGGAACAACCCGCGACTTCCAACATGCGCCGCCTTTGCAGCACGCCAGCGACGATCCGAAAGAGTGAAAGGTTGTCTGTCGCGGGTACTGAACCCACTGGATCGGCTCGCGCCCGCCAAGCAGGCAGAGATACGGCTTCTCCCACGCGGCCATCAAGTGTTGCAGGTAGGTCACGGGCCCCATTCCGCCCTGCGCATGGTAGGTGAGTCGGATCAACTGCCGCTGGTCCGTCTTCCCCCGCAAGTCCAGCACGCCTCCCAAGTCGGGATGATCGTGCGATTTCTCGCCGATCTGAACCCACTGGATCCGTCCGCGCGTGGCATTTACGACTTCCTGGTAACTTTCCACCGGCCACTGTTTGGCGGTAAAGTCGTTTTTCACGCCCGCATTCACGATCCAAAACGGAATGGACCGCCCCGCTAGTTGTTGCTCCCACACGTCGCCGATCTGGTTTCGCCACTTTTTTTCGTCGTCGGATAGATACAAGTGCGGCCGATTGGTCGAGAGCATCAACGAGATGCCAAGTTGATCCCCCAGATTTTGCGTGTAGCCATGGAGGAAATGCAAGAGCGTTTGGTTGCATCGTTGGATCAAGGGATATTGCAAAGTGAGTCCACGACCGTCGGCGTCCGCGATCTCGCTGACGTGTGGGTTGTGCTCCCAAATGTCCGGCACGGGGCAGCGGATGGCCGTTGCGTAGCGGCCGGGATAGGCGGCGTGGAGTGATTCCACGGCTGCCGTGGCAGTCAGCACGTCGCCCGGTGAAAGCGGAATATGCAGAATCAGTCGCTCCGGCTCGCTCGCTGTCACAATTTGTTCCCGTGGGAATCTGCGTAGGTTTCCGGCGACACCAGGATCGGTTCCTCCGCGCCGGGGTAGGCGTCCGCGACGATCGCGCGTCCGGCCTGGGCGAAGAGCGGGCCGAGGGCCTGAATCAAGGACCGCAAGGCGGCGGCGATCGCGGCGGCGTCCTTCGCGGCGATGGACGTCGCCAGTGCGTCGAGGTCTTTATGCGCGGCGGCGATCGCGGCCCGTGCGTCGGCGGCGGCCGGCTTTGGCAACTGTGGAAGGTCGGACTCGTCCCAAGCGTGCGCCGGGTCGAGGGCCTGCCTTGCGAGTCGCTCCCAGAGGACCGCCTGGCGGTGGACGGTCGCCGGTAGTGCGGCGGCGATCGCCGGCCAGGGCGGCTTGTCGCGACGCAACAAGCGCATCACCGCATGGACGTTTCCGACGACGATTCGCAGGTGTTGCTGATAAGTTGGCATGGGACTCCTAGGGGACGTAAATGTACTTGACGGTGCCGATGATCATGCCCGGCGTTCCGCCGATCGTGCAAGAAACGGTAATATCAAATGGCCCAAACGTCTGGGGAAGGGGAACTTCGTCGATCGTCAGGGTATGGATCAACACCGGCCCCCCGCCGCCATAGGCGTAAGTCGTCATCACGGTCTGATCCGGGCAGTCGATATGGTTGGAACACACGTCGGCCGACCAAATCTTGAGGGTCTCGAATATGGTCTGAGGATCGTACAACCACTCGGGTTTGTCGGGGTATGGTGTGACTTCATCCATTAACTCCAGCTCGTCGACGTTGAAACTGATCGTGTGATCGTCGCTCGTGAAATTCAATGACGTTTGAACCCAATAACCGGACGGGAGGCCGCTGCTGCTCGAGCTCGACTGGCTGGAACTTGGCTGGCTCGAACTTGGCTGGCTGGCCTGGCTGGGACTGGGCGGCCATGTCGATATATCTGTTGAGCCACTCAGTATGCTAGAAGGTGGTGGCCCGCCCTCGCTGCTGGACGGCGGTGGCCCGCCCTCGCTGCTGGACGGCGGTGGCCCGCCCTCGCTGCTGGACGGTGGCGGCCCGCCCTCGCTGCTGGAGGGCGGCGCCCCGCTCTCGCTGCTGGACGGCGGCGGCCCGCTCTCGCTGCTGGACGGCGGCGGCCCGCTCTCGCTGCTGGAGGGCGGCGGCCCGCTCTCGCTGCTGGAGGGCGGTGGCCCGCCCTCGCTGCTGGAGGGCGGCGGCCCGCTCTCGCTGCTGGACGGCGGCGGGCCGCTCTGACTTGAGCTCGGTTGGCTGGGGCTGCTGCTGGGGCTGCTGGGGCTGCTGGAGCTGCTGGGGCTGCTGGACCCGCTGGGGCTGCTGGAGCTGCTGCTGGGGCTGCTGGAGCTGCTGGGGCTGGGCTGGCTGTCACTGGGCCCGCTGGGGCCACTGCTGGGGCTGGGCTGGCTATCACTGGGCCCGCTGGGGCCACTGCTGGGGCTGCTGGGCCCGCTGGGGCTGGGCTGGCTGCTGCTGGGGCTCGGGCTCGGGCTGCTGCTCTGCGAGATGGAGGACGACGACTTGGCGGATCCGGTTTCTTCGGTCTCCGAAATCAGCATCGGCATGGAGGCCGAGTCGGACGCCCAGACGTCGAATCCCGCGCCGCGGCCGAGGACCGGGGCGCTTTGCGTGTCCGATACCCAACAGGTGAGGTCGGTCGCGGTGCTCATACCTCGGCCCAGGGGTCATCGATGTAAATCGCATCGGCGGCGGCGTGGGTGCCTTGCATCGCCTCGATGCGGACGAGGCAAACGCCCGTACTGGTCGGCGTGACGGGTGTGGCCTCGTATTGGTGGTAATCGCCGTCATCGACGAGGGCCACTGTTTCGCTGCCGTTCAGGGGCGTGACCAGGTCGGTGTCGAAAATGGAAACCTTCAGCGTGCCGTTGAATCCGGCCGTGATCTTATGCCAGAGCGAAAACGTGATCGGCGTGGCGGCCTCGACTGGCAAGTAAAAGTGCCAATGGCCGGCGGTGCTCGTTGAGCTAGGCGTCAGCTTGGCGCACGTGCCGCTGCCGAATCTGGCGTTGGCGCCGATCTCCCGGGCAAGCGTTAGTGGGCCAGAGGCCCTGCCGGCGACGATCAGCGTGCCGGTTGTGCCGCCGGGGTACCGGGAAATCCCGTTCCGCACGTCGCCAGCCGCGGCCACGCTGCTCTTGAGCGTATATAGACTTCCGTCCAGCGTGCCGGCGATTTCGCAAATGGTCTGCGTGTTCACGAGGTATTCGGCCTTGGCGCTGACTTCGTCCTGATCGGTCGCGTATTGGTCCGCTGCACCATTCGCGTAGCCCTCGGCCTCGGTGCCGGCGGTGGGCGTGATCGATGTGCCGCCGGCCCCGAAGGTCGAGGCGGTGTGGACCACGTTCGCTCCGGCGGTCAACGTGGCCGTCGGCGTCGATCCCGTTCCGGCCACGCCGTAGGTGGCCGGTCCGCCCCAGGCTGTCGTCAGAACGTAGCCGACGCCGGGCAACGTGAGCGAAGCCGTCTGACTCACCCCCGCATAGGTGTAGTCGTGTGTGGCCAGTACGTTCGTCTTGCCGGGGTCGCTGTAGTCGGTCAGCAAGGCGTACAACGCGATGTTCAGCGTGCCTTGAATCTCGCACGCCGAGTAATTGCTGTCGAGATGAGCCTTGACAGACGTTACCGATGCCTGATCGGTGACATACTGTGCCGTCCCGCCCGCCGTGTAGACCGCCCCGCTCTTCGCCGTCCCATTCGATGCACCGAAGGTTACGGTCGTGTCCGTGCCGTCGGCATTGAGGGTCTTGGCCGTTAGCGTGCTCGCGTCCGCCGCCTGAGTGGTGGCCGTCGTCTGATAAGTGCCCGTTTGCGCATTGGCTGCGCCAAACTTCATACCCGACACCACCAGCGTTACATCGCCGCTGGCCGATGGCGAGTTGTTGTTCGGCAAGCTGACGTTGCCGGTCACGTCACCGATGGCCACGTTGTAGAGGATGTTCCCCGCCGAGCAATTCGTGATGCTGCTGGCAACCTTAGTCGGCGTCAACTCCGCACCCGTGTAGCCGTAGGTGCCCGTGCCGGTCCACACGTTGGCAACCGCCGGGAACGTAATCGCAGGGGCATCCACTTCCGTTCCGTTGCCGGCGTTGTAGATGGCGACGATTTCCGCGGCCGTCAGGACGTGGTTGTAGATCCGCACGTCGTCGAGCCAACCGGCCCATCCTCGGTTGGCGGCCGCCCAATTTCCCAGATACGTCGTGCTGCCGGCCGCCGGAGTCCCCGTCGATCCGCAAACGACGAGGGCGACATTCAGCCAAACCGCTACGATCCCGGCGACCCGCTGCACCACCAGGTGGTAGCTGGTAGACGAGACGATCGTTACCGCAACGGCGGCGCCAACCCAATTGTCGCTGTTGATCCACAGGGCGGTCGTGCTGTTGCCCATGCAAATCGTAAACTTGGAATTGGAGATGATCGTTCCGTAGTTTCCTCCGCCCGCCCCGGTCGATTGGAACCAGCAGGAAAGCGTGAAATCTCCCGCTCCGATCAGGTCGCCGGTGATCGCGACCAGATCCGTCGATGCGTTGAAGGCCAGGGCCTGGTTGATCTTGCCGGTGGTCGACATCAGCGACGTGTTCCTAGCCGCAGTACCGTTGTGAGCGGCGAGGCTGTCTGCGACCGTGGTATTGGCCGCGGAGTCGTTCATCAGGTAATGGGCGATCAGGCTCATGCGCGACGACCCTAGGCCGGCGATCCGTTGTGCTGGAAGGCGTCCATGATCGCCTTGACCGATGTGCCGACGCCGGCGACGGCGGTCGTGTCCCAGGCCGTCCTCAATTGTGAGAGCCCGGCATTCAAATTGATCACCTGGGTTCCGCTCAGGATCGGCAGGCCGCTGGCCGCGGCTCCGTCGGCGATCGCTCCGCTGGCTCCGGCCGCGTTAATCCTGGCGACGATGCCTTGCGCCGCACAATCGTTCTGGTAGGCGAGCAGGGCGTAGTAGGCTTGCGTCAGTCGGTTTGCGAGCGTTCTGACGCGCTCGTTGGCAAACAGTTCCACTTGGGCATTAACGATGTCGGCCATCTGATTTTCTCCGTGGGGGTTTTTTGTAGGCGGACTTGATGAAGGCTTCGTTGGCGACGAATTGTGCTTTCGTGCGGCTGGGGAATCGTAGCTGGCGGAATCCGCGGCGGATCCCGCTGAGGTGAACGACGACGCGGAGGGGTTGCTGCGGCCGGCGGGCGGTTTGCAGGCGGATCTGGTCGCCTTCGATGCTGGCGCCGACCGCGACCGGCCTGGCCGGCACGCAACCGCAAACCTCGATGGTGCCGGCGTCGCAAACGGACAAAAACCGCAGGTCGATCGGGACGCGGGTGGTCGTGCTCTTTAGCGTGGCGATCAGCAAATCCTCAAAGCGGACGTCGGGGGCCTCGGTCACAAATAGTGCGGCGTAGCCGGTCCTGTTCCAGGGCACGGGGACAATCGCGGTGCTCTTTCCCGATCCCTCGCCACTGCCGCTACCGCCACTCCCGCTTGACTGCGATTCGGATCCGCTCGACGGGCTGGAACTCGGACTGCTGGACGAGCTGGAACTCGGACTGCTGGGACTTGATGGACTGCTTTGACTCGAAGAACTGGAATGGAAAGCACCGAACCAATCCGGGGGAACGACATACCAGTAGCCGTGGATCGAAACGCACAGAACTTTTGTCCCCGGCGGAATCGGGGGGCTGCCGCGGTTTATCAGCCAGCCCCAGCCCGTGATGTCGACCCCGGTGTCTGTTTCTGAACCGGCCGTTCCGCCGTACACGCTCACCGTTGTCGAACTTGTCGGTGGTACCCCGGAAGTTGTGCCCTTCATGAAGGAACATGCGCCACAACAGGTGCGCGACGCGAAGGCCGCAGAACCTGAACCACCCAGGCCCAGCCAGTCGTCGAGCACTCCGAGAAGGTAACCGTCGCTGGCGAGTATCTGGCCGTGGCGGCCCGCGTGCGTTTCGCGGCCCAGGGCTCCGCGGCGCGGTTCGAACCACCGCAACATTTCATTGAGGCGGCGGACGTGATCGGGTTGTAGCAGCAGGCCCTCGGCCATGGTCAGATCCCGGGCAATCCCAGCGAGTGCAGATTTGCAATCGGATACGTCCGAAAAACGTTCCAAACGGGCGTGCCGCCGACGGCGAGTTTGCCCCCGTTCCCGTTGAGAAGTATTGAACCGGTGGCGTAGGCTTTCACGCCGTCATGGTCGCTCAGAAATGCTGGCTGGTAACTGCCTCCCGGCCCTGTGGGGGCCAGCCAGAACGATCCGGCATCGAGGCGGCGCTCCTCCCATTTGATGGATCCGCTGCCGAGGCACCAGAATTCGTATTGAACCTCGACGTAGGAGACGCGGGAGCCCTTGTCGAGCAATTGCTCCCCCCCATCGAATTTTGTGCAAAGGATTTTTTTCGTCGAGTCGGTCGCCCAGGCCATCGCGAAGGCCCGGCTCTCATTGAAATAGACTTCGTTGCGCGTATATCGCTTTATGACGTACGGAATCTTGACGGGGATGCCCTGTTGGATCGGCTCGTGATTCGATGCGCAGAACGGTTTCTGATCGAGGTCCACCTGCGGGTACGTTTCCAGACTGCCGATCGACCAACTGCGTTTGGGAGGCCTGGCCAGGGGATTCTCCTGCTGGTCCTCTTGCGACTGGCGTTGCGTGTTTTCATCGGGGGCCGTGGAGTAGAAGATTTCGGCATCGAAAACATCGCGGCTCACCTGGTGTGCCGCGGAGATCCCGACCATGCGGGCGAAGGGGTCGGCGAGGTCCTTGCATCGCCAGACGAAGGTCCGCGGAAAATCCCAATCCATCACGACGCCGTGGACTTGGTACGTGCACCAATACTCCCTTTTCTTGGCGTCCTTGGCCATGCGGAGACCGTCAAATTTTTCTTTTATTCGCTCCACCATGTCGGTCTCCTATGGGGCCGGGGCCACCGCGGCCTGTTTGGAGTAGAGCTTTTGCAGCCAGTCCCTTATGACGTCGAGGCGGCGGTTGGTCTCTGCGACCAGTTGGGCCTGTTTGTCGGCCTGCGGGCTCTGGGCCCGGGCCAGCACGTCGTAAGCCTCGCGGCTGCCCTGTGCGAGATTCGGCGCCAGGGTGTCCTTGCGGCTGCGGACGGCGTCGTCGGCGTCCAACTTGGCGATCAGGCCGGCGAGGGCTTCGGCTTTTTTGGGGTCCAGTCCCTGTTCGGCCATGTGCTGGAGTTGGATTTCGCGGCTGCTCCTGCCACCGCGGCGGGCCTCCTCATCTTGCAGGGATTCGCGCATGCGATCGCCGGCCAGGCCGAGGCGGTTCTTGGCGGCGTCGCCGGCCATGCGGTCGGCGTCCCTCTCCATCTCGTTGATCTTGGCGATGACGGCCGCCCGCTTTTCCACGTCGGCGATCAGGTTGGTCGCTTCGTAGCGCATTTTTCCATACTCGCCCATGCCCTGCGTGTTGTACATCTCGTTGATTCGCTTGGCGTAGGCGTCCTCTTTCCCGCTCTGTTCGGCCTCTCGGGCGCGCGCGGCGTCAAGTTCCAGAAACGCCCTCGCATCGGAGCCCTTGGGAAACTTGTCGATGGCGATTTGGTACTTGTCTGCGCCCGACGCAGCCTCCCGCCAAGCATCGCCTAGTTTTTGCGCCTCCTCGTTTTGTTTTTCGATCGTCTTCGTGGCGACCTCGGCCGCCTTCGCTGCTCGCGCCTGGTCCTCTTCGTGTTTGGCCATACGGGCCGCGACTTCTGGCGTGGCACCAACAAGTTCGACATCGCGCCCGATCAGGCCAAGGTTCCGCTCGGTCTTTTCGACGCCCACCTGAAGCAACCCGACAAAACTAGTCCAGACGGTGTGGGCCTTAACGCCCGCATCGTGGAAAGATTCTCCCATCCGGCCGGCCGCCGCCGCGAGTTTTTCAATGGGGGCCTCTTTCATCGCCTCAGCAAAATCTGTGGCGACGTGCTTCAGCATCATGTCCATTTCCATGCCGCCGCGGCCAAACAATTCCGCCTCAATCCGGGCTCGCTCGAACTTGTTGCTGATGCTGGAAATCGCCTCCGCCACCCGCACGAACGCTTCCTCGGGAGTCTTGCTGGACAGGTCCTCGGGGTTGATATTCAGACTCCGCAACGCCTCGGCCGGCTTACCGCCCTCGACGGCCGCCATGCCGATTTTTTTTTCGAGGCCTTCGATGGCCCTCCCAAACTGCTCGGCGCCTATGCCGGTACGGCCACCGAGAATCGTGAGCCCCTCCAATGCGTGCAGGCTGATCCCCAGCTTCTCCGCCGTGATGACCACCCCGCGCATTTCCTCGGCGGTGCCGTGGATCGCGGTTCCCAGGGCGGCAAAGGTAGCGATGCCAGCGGTGATCGGGTTGAAGATGGCTCCCAGGGCCGCGCCGCCGACCGGGCCGAGCATGCCGCCCAACTGGCCGGCGATCGCCTCGGCGCCCTCTCCGCGTGCGCCGGCGGTGCCGGGGATAGGGCCCTTGAACGGGGTGCTTCTCGCTACCTGATTTTCCGCGGCGGCAAACTTTTGGCCCAATTGGTCGAGGGCCCGGGTGTAGGTTTCCAGGCCGACCATGCCCTTGACGCGGTCCAGCTTTGCCAACTCCTGGGCGAAGCGATCCGCGGCGGTGCGCGTTGACTCAAAGACCCGCTCAGCCTCCTTACCCCAGTTGCGGATATTGCCGGCGTTCTCGGCCAGGCCGCGCTTGAATTGGGCGTCGTTCAGCGTCTGTTTGATGGCGATCTCAGGCATGGCGTTTCTCGTGGCGCGTGGACCGTGGGGCGTGGGGATCCGGTCGCGTCATTTCTGACGATGCCGCCGGCGGCCTCGCCACAAAGGGCGATGGTTCCTGGCTCGCCCCACGCCTCACGAATCATGTCTCGCTGTCGTCAAAGAGCGATCGCTCGGGCAGTTCGTCCGTGAACCAATTTTCCGGTCCGGCCATTTCCTGCGCGGCCTTCGGGCCTAGCAGCGAGGCCAACGTGCCGAAGCGGATGTTGTCTTGCTTCCAGCCCCAGGGCTCGACTTGCGAATACGCCCACCAGCGGGACAAAGCGCGGCTGCTACACCGCGAACACAACTCCTCGACCGAGCAACCCCACGCCAGGGCTAGGCGGTGGAGAAATCGCTCCCACTGGTTGGCGGCGAGTTTTTTAGTTCGTCCTTCGCGGCGGCGGCGCCGGTCTTGCCCTGTTGAATCCCGCTCAGTTGCATGGCCGCGTCGTAAAGTCGATCGAGCACGCCGCCGTGCTTGCCGGACAGTTCGCTGATTTGCTCGTCCGTAAAGACGCGCGTTCCGGTGGCGTCGACCAGGGTGGACCCGACGGCTTGCGACCGTGGATCGCCCGGCGGCCGATCGCCGGTCAACGGGTCGCGGACAAACATCAATTCAAACTGGCGGCGTTCCAGGCCCGTCATGCCGCGTTGAAACAACTCGCCGGCCGCAATTCCCCATTCCGGCACGCCGCCGGTGTCCTGGGGTGGCAAATCCTGCGCAGCGAGGATTCGGTGTGTGATGTCCATGATACTCCTCGGTTTTCAGTTGTCGGTTGTCAGTTCCCGTGGGCCGTGGACCGTGGCGCGTGGGCCGTTTCACGCCCCACGCCGCACGCCCCACGATGTCAGGCGCTCTTGCGCACGGTCACCGTGTGGATGATGACGTTTCCCACCTGGCCGGATTTTTTCTTGCTGGTGACGACGCTGGAGGCCCAACTGACCGGGGGCGAACCGTCGCCCCAGTTGATACTGGTGACTCCGGCGGTTCCCTTGGCCAGGCCGTCGCCGCCGAGGACCTCGATCGTCAACTTCTCATCGTCGAGGCCGGCCTCGTAGGTCTTGGCCGAGTCGCCACCGCCGGTGGTGTCGACGTCGCTCTCGGGGTTGTCGTAGTCGACCTTGCGGAGCTTCTTGGTGAAGTTCACACCGCAAACGGATCCGGTGCCTTTGAATAGGTACGCCATGGGTTTTCTCCTAACTGGGGCTGGCGGTGTTCCGTGCGTTCCACTCGGCAACTCCGCGGTTGAGTTCGGTTTCGATCAGGATCACGGTCGCCCGTTCGACCGCGTCGCGGGCCGGCTGGAAGACGGGGTGCGCTGTGACCTGTTTTGCATGCGCGAAAAAGCGGCCTTCTGGGTCGAGGGCCGGGTGCATGGCGCGCTTCTTTGTGGGCACCACGGCCTTGCGTCCCTTCTCGATCAGGTGCATGTACTTCCGCGGGTCTTGCACCCGGCCCAGGTCGGCCGTGGCCGAGGTTGTGCGGCGGCTGTGGATCGTCGTTTTGCCGGCGGCGGTCGCGGTGATGATTCGCTTAAAGCCCTTCTGTGCTTCGACCGCGATAAAGAGGGTTCCGCTCCCGCGATAGAACTTCACTCGGCTGTGCCCGATAGATTGCTGCGCCAACCCGGTTGCGTGCGGCAGCCGCGATTTGACGGCCATCACCGCCAGATCAGCGGCGGCCTCTAAGCCGCGCTGCGCGTATTTGTCCTGCAACTCCGCGGGGAGTTTCAGCAGCGCGGCGGAGATTTCTTCGCATCCGCTGACTTTAATCGTCAGGTCCATCAAAGGCCGCTTTCCAAAGGGTGTGGATCGTGGCGTCGAAAACGTCGAGGGTCTGAAGTTTCGCGGGGTCGTAGGAGGGCGTCGGCTTGGCGCTCTGACACTGGAATCCCAGGAATTCGCGGCCGACCAGGTGGGCACAGATCTCCTCGGTGACTTGCGCGGCGGCGTCGGCCAGCGTCCGGTCGTAACCGGCGTCCTGCCCTTCCAGTTTTCGCTGCACGACCATGCGTATGTCCGGATTGGCCTCATAGACGCCCTCGGCGTCGAGCGTCATCCCGGTTCCAAAGGGGATGATGGAGACCTGGGTGCCGATCAGGCCGGTCAGGTCCGTCCGCACGCTGCGGGTGCGCACGAAGGTCACCCCGCCTCCGGTCGAAGGCCATGTCTTCGACCGCAGGCATCGTTCAATCGCGTCGGCGAGCGTGTGGGTGTAGATCATGTATCGAGCAGAACCGCGTATTGAAGTTTGGCCTCCACGATGCCGCCATTGTAACAGACCACTTTGGTCGGATCGCTGCCCAGCGGCTTGGCGGCGCCGCTGGCCTTGTCCCAATAAACGGGCGCGTTGGCCACGGAGATCTGCACGGGGTAGATCGCGGCGGCGCCCCCGAAGATCGCCACGGCGGGCTGGTCGCAATCGACGCCGAGCATCGTCAGGTCGTCCTTGTCGATGCTAAAATTGCTGACCGTCTTCTTGCAAACGACCACTTCGTAATCCTCGGCGGGCAGGACGCTCGCCTCGGGGAATTCGCCCTGGTATTCGCCGGCGTCCAGCGCGATCGTCGCATTGTTCCCGGCGACGGTCGCTTCGAATCCATACATCATGCAGGGGAGGCCGTCGGCGTCCGTCCAGGAAACGGCGACCTTGTCTCCTGTGATCAGGCCGTGGCCGTCGGCCAGGGTGACGACGCCGGCGGCGTCGCCAGTGCGGGTGCTCAGGGCGCCGGCCTGGCCGGCCGGCATGATGGGTTCATGGCCTTCGCCGCCGGGGAAGTCGCGGCTGATGTTGGCCTGCATCTGGATTCCGGCGATCGTCAGCAATCCGCTGAAAGTTCCTAACATGGGTTTGCCTCGTTGGTTAGGCGATTCGTTTGGTGTGGACGCGGAGCACGGTCTCCAGGGCGTCGCAATATGCGAATGGCGGGCCGTCATTGGGGGCGAGGACTTCGAATATCTCGCCGGCCGGTCCGTCCGTTACCGTTATTCGGTGGCCCTTTTGGGGCTTCTTCTGGGTGCCCCGCAGAACCAGCAGGGCGGCTGGGAAAATAAAATCGTGGTCGTTGTACTCGATCCGCGCGACACTGCCATCGCTCACCTCGAAGGCGCTGCGGCCGAACGTAGCATCAAAGGTCGCGCTGTCCTCGCCGTCGCTATAGGTAATCTCGCCGCCCATGACGTAGGCGGTGGCCCGCAGGGAGGCCTCCAGGATGGCCGTCAAACGGTTGGACATTGGACCTTTTCGAAGACGCGGAGGTTGTGCTTGAACCAGGGCAGCGTGGCGGCGGCCCGCAAAAGGGAGGGGTCGGTTTCGCGGTAGCCGTTGGCCACGAAAATCCGCGTCACGTAGTGCGGATCGCGCTCGTTGACGTGCCCGAAGCCATCTTTTCCCGGCACACACCAACTGATCACGATCCCGCGGCGGGCGGCGCCGAAAAGGTTTACGAGGAATTCGCTCTCCAGGGCCGGCGGGATGTGCTCGGCCACCTCCAGGCAAATCGCCCAATCGGCCGAGATCTCGGGCGGGAGCGGCCTCGTTAAGTCGTGAACAAAAATCTGGCCGTTGGCCTGGCTGATGGCCTCGGTATGCGGATTCCCGTCGCAACCCGTGGCCTCGATCTGGGCGTCGCGGAGGGCCGCAACGTAGCGTCCTGGGCCGCAACCGAGGTCCAAGACGGTCTGTCCGGCCAAACGCTCACAGAGGGCCGCTGCGAGTCCTGAATCGAAGAGGTGTCGCTCCTCCGTTTGGTCGGTCCATGCTCCCGTCGGCAGGATGGTCTTCTCGGCGGCCTGGCGGGCCCATTTCGATTCTTCGTCGCCTTCCTTGAATTTTCCCCACGGCTCCCAATTCGGAAAGCTGAAATCGCCAATGTGCCCGAGGCGGACTTCGCGGGTGGCGACGATCCTCCCACCATGCTCCCAAAGGGTGCGGCTGAAATACCAGTCTTCCGACTCCCGCTGGGACTTGGCCTGGCCGTCGGCCTGGCGGTACACGCGGGTGGGAAAATTGAAGCAAATCGGGACCGTGCCGTCCGGCTCCGTCGTGCGGAAGACGGGCCGCCGCAGGTCGCAAACGATGCACCCGGTACCGCTTAAGAGCATCTGGCCGGGGAATCCGATATCCGCGGCCTCGAACGTCGGCGGCATGCGATGGATTTCGTGCATCGTGAAGCGGCGGTATGGCTCCCAAGGATCGTCCGGGTCGCCGATGCCGCAGTTGGCGATGCCCCTGGCATCCTTGATCGGAACGATCACCGAGACGGCGTCGGCCTGGTGGCGGTCGCAAATGTCCAACAGGATGTCGCCCCAGCCGGGGTCGACGTCCGAATCGGCATGCAACATGGCGAAGTGCGAGATCTCGCCGGCGGCGGCCATGTTCAGGGCGTCGACCCATAAAACGTTGAAGGCGTCCCATGCGGCCAGGGGGCTGTTGAGGAGGGTCACTTCGTGGCGACCCACGGTGAACGTGTGCAGGCCGCGCGCAGCGGCAAAGGATAGGCTGGGGCCCGGGAACCCCAGCGCTACCTTGTAGCCCTGAACAGGGACGCCTGCTGCGCTCATTTGCCCCCCTCCGGGCTAGAACAACAATTCGAGCGTCATGCTCTTGGCGGCGCAATTTCCGGCGTTGGTGGAGCTGACCACCTTGGCCCGCACGTACCGCAAGCAATTGCTCGGCAGCTTGGCTCGGAACGTTCCGGCCGCGGCTCCGGTGTTGCCCGTCTGCACGATGCATCCGGTGGCGATCGCCGTCGCGGTCGCAAAGTTGGCGACCGAGGAGCATTCGAGCGTGTAGGTCGTGGTGACCGTGTCCGGCAATTGGCCGGTGGTCAAGGCCGGGGCCGAAAGCAGCAGCTCGCACAGCGCCAACTGGGCGGCGTTTTGACTGGGCGCCGCTCCGAGGTCGAGGGCCGTGCCTCCGACGGTGCCCGCGGCCGCCGGTAGAGCGTCAGTTGCGATGAGTTTTTCATCGCGGAGGTTTAACAACTTGGTCATGGGTCAGGTTTCCTTGTGTGCGAAAACGGAAAGTGGATCGGACGCGGTCGGGCGGCGGCGACTAGAGGGCGAGCGTTTCGGTGGCGATGATCCCCGAGCTGACATAGATCGGGATGGCGTTTCCGGCGATGCCCATCACTTCCGTCGGGAACGGGGCCGGTGCGCCGGTCGGGTTCACGGCGGTGCGGCCGGCCTGCAGTTGGCCGTGGGACCGCTTGCCCATGAAAATCGCGTCCGGTGTGGTTCCCTCCGGGAATTTTGCCAGCGCGGTGGAAATCAGGGCGTCGGTCAGGCCCTTCCCGCTGTCGGCGGTTAATTTCTTGATCCGCACGACGCTCAACAGGCTGGCGACCTGCAGGCCCGGGTAGCCCAGGAAGGTCTGAACGTAGGCTTCCATGTAGCTCTCGGGGGTCGTGCCCATCGGGACGCTCTCGATGCGGATGTCGCTGGGCTGGAGTTCGCCGTTGTTGCCCCAGACCCATTGCACGTGCTTCGGTCCGAAGCGGACCAACCACACGCTGCTGCAGGTGCTGTCGGTCGTGCCTGCGGCATCGACGGACATGTTGGTGGCGTCGTACATGTCGAGCAGGCCGGGAAATGCCTTGGCGTTGGCGAGGCCGCTGGCGGCGCCGTAATAAAACTGCTTGCTGAGGGCCTGCATCTCGCCTTCGAGGGTGCCTTCGGCCTCCTGGGCGATGAAGACCAACGCGCCGTCTTCGTGCCGGTCGGCGACGGCCTTGTCACACTGCCACCGCGGGTTGAGAATGTAGGTCTCAACCAGGCGGTTTTCGTATTGGTGAACGTGGGGCACGACGCCCTCGTTGGCGTTGCGAAAGCTGCCGGCGGTGTTGCCGAGGCCGACGCGGACGAGGGTCTTGTAATTCAGACCTTTGATCGTGCGCGCCGAAATAACCCGCAATTCGGGATGGACTTTGGTCGTTTCGTCGATCAGGCCGACCACGGCGTCGCTGCCGTTTGCTCGGGCGATGTCGAGTAGGGTGGGGAGTGCCATTGTGTGTACTTTCGTTTCTGGCGTGGTGTGGATTGGGAAAACCGACTATCCGTTATCGGCGGACACGTCGTTATGGGTTTTGGGACGGACTGCGGCTCTGGGGCAGGGTGAACGCGGCGGCGAAGGCCGCCTGTGCGGGTGTGATGCCCAATTTCGGCTTCTCGCCGGCGGCGGTCTTTCCGCCGCCACTGACCGGCTTCTGCTCGCCGAGGTTCAGCGAGGCGATGCGGGCGTCGGCGGCGGTGACCTTGGCCTCGGCCGCGGTCAATTTGCCCTGCAAGTCGGCCAGGGCGGCGGCGTGGGCCGTGTCGCGGCCGGCGATGGCCTCGGCATGCTGGCCGCGCAACTGCTGGCAAAACTCCGCATAGCATTCCAGCAGGGGCTTGTTCTCGCCGAGCGGGCCCCAGTTGGCCGCCAACTCGGCGCCGAAGCGGTCGGAGTAATCCTTGGTCTGGGCCACCAATTCGGCGCGGACTTCGTCGGCGCTCTTCGTGGTCGTGGATTCGGTCGCTGTTGCGGGCATATCGCCCTCCTGGGAAAAAAGGTTGACGGTCAAGGTCACGTCTTCGCCTTTCCCGGCCACGGAAAACTCGCTATCCGTGTACGGGTCGGCGCCGTATGGGCAAACTGCAATTCCGCGCAGCAAGCATTGGCGGATCACGGTCAGAGGGCCCGGCACGCTGCGGCCGTTTACCACGGCGGCGCTTCCGGGCTGGTATTCTTCTAAGACCAGGCCGTTCGACGAATCGAATTTGATCGAGGCTTCGTAAGGGACGCCGGCGGCGCCCTTGGCCGCGATCTCGGAGGCTCGGTCGCCTGGCTGGACGCTCACCAACTGGCCGGCGACGACGAGTTTCCCGTCGGACTTCTGTATGTTGTCGGCGAAACCGACGATTTCGTCGGGGTTGTGGCAATAGTCCAAGGTTAAGCGGTTTTTGGTCAGTTGCATCCCAGCGTTGTCGATCACCATGGGGCCCCAAAACCAATGATTGAAGACCTGGCCGCTGCTGGCCGTCAGCTTGATCGGCGCGCGGCCGGCCGCGGCTCCGTCGCCTCCGGCGAATTCGAACGGGCCGGCGGCCAGTTGGAATGCGCGGGCGGGGACTTTTCTTTGTTTGGTGGCGGCCATGGTCACTTTCCTTTCGCGTTGGCCCCGATATTGGTGCCGTCGGCGAGTTGTTTGGCGAGTTCGGCGTCGACTGCGAAGGTCAGGGTGACGCCCTTGGCCCTGGCGTAGTCGTTCGCCTTGGCGATCTCGTCGATGTTGTCATAGAAGTCGCCCTGGTCCGCCTCGACGCACACCCGTTGCGGGGTCGTCAGGCCGCCGGCGATCGCCTTGAGGTTCGCGGTCACTTCCTCCAAGGGCCGCCACCATGGCATTCCCCGCGGCACCCACAACCATGGCTTGTTGGCGACCGTCATCCCGGCCGGCAGCGTGATCCGCTTGCTGCGGATCAGTTGGCTGTACTTAAACGCGGTGATGAAGTTCAACAGCCGGCGAACGCGGCGGCGTTTCGGGTCGCAAGAGCGGTCGTAGCTCAGCCAAGCCGTCTTGTTTCCAAAGAAGTTCGCGACGCTCTCGTCGAAAAGGCCGTATGGCAGGTCGAGGCTTTTCAGCGCGATCTGCGTCACGAACCGCCAGAAATCCTGCAAGTTCCCGCCCGGGTTGTCGCTGTCGAGGAATTTGGCGTCGTCGCCCGGGTCGAGGTCCAGGAAGACCGGGCCGCGGCCGAAGTCGACTGTATAGGTGCCGCGGATCGGGTTCCCGTCGGCGTCCCTTTCGTACTCGATCGCGCCGGCGGCCTTGTCCGCGTTGCGGGTGATGGCCATGGCGAACAGCGAGGCGACCTTGCTGCGGACCATCGCATAGTCTTCGGCCTCGTAGATGTCGCGCAGTTGGTTGTAGGCCGTGGCGACCGGCGAAACGCCGCGGGCCTGGTCGTAGCGGTTGCGGTAGGCGTGCAGATGCATGTTCGCCGCGGGGACGCGGCGTTCAAACTCAAACCAGGTCCAGCCGTCGATGCGGCGGTGGATCGCGTATTCGATCGGCCGGCCGCTCGGCGTGGTGTGGACGCCGTTGTACCAGGTCTCGTCGGGGACGGCGCCGTAGCTGGCAAAATACGAGACCGCGTTGCTCGGGTTTCGTATGCGGTCGGCCTCGATGCCCTGCACCCGGCCGCCATCGGCGTCGACCAGCAGGGTGCCGCAATCGCCGTCGACGACGGCCATCATCTCGTTGATCTGGATGAATTCATCCAGGTCGTGGACGGCCAGTTCGTCGAAGCGATCGGCGGCGAATTCCTCCTGCATGGTGGCGTCAATTTCATCGTCCAGCACGTCGTCGCCGGTCTTCGAGTGGAATCGGTGCTCGCACACATAGTTGATGTGCTGGCGGATCATCCAGTCCAAAAGCGACGAATTGCGCCTGAGGTCGCGCATATTCCCGATGAGTTGGCGGCGTTGCTCCTGCCCGAGGTGCCGGTCCTCATGGGCGGTCGTCATCCTGAGGGACTTGCGACGGCCCTTGGGATTCAGGGCGTCATAGGCGGCGGCATTCACCTCGGTGGGCGGGGCGGCGGTCTCGGTGAATTCGGCGACGCCCGAAGTGGACACGTCGCAGAGGGTGCAGCCGGGGCCGTTGCTCATGCTTGTCACCAGCCTCCCAGGAAAACGGACGCGGCGACCGGCCGATTCGTTTGCGCGTTCGCGTCCTCGGCCTCCAGGCGTCGCAACTCTTGACGCAAAGACTTGGGGTCAAAGGCGGTATGCGTGCCATCGGTGCTTACACTGGTGGCTCCCGTTGCTAAGAGGGCCTTGATCTCGGCAATCTTCGCGGAATTGTCGGGCATTTGCGCAGACTAAGCGTCCGGCGGCGGCGCGTCAACGTTTTTGGGGGTGAAAGAATCGGGATTCCCGATTGTTTTTTCCGCGACCCGGTTTCGGTGCTCCTGCTCGATGTAGTATTGGCCGCAATTTTTGCAGCGGACGCGGCGCCAGACAATGTGCGTCCGCGGCTGGCCGCTGGGCATCGTGCCGGCGGCCTCGCGCTCGATTACGATGCGGATCGATTCCCTCTCTGTGCTCCGGCAACTCGGGCAGGCGGCCGGGATGACGGCCACGACGAGGTGCTCGCTATTAGGCATGCCGGCGGGGCGGCCGGCATGGTGGTCTGTTTTTTTCTTCGACATGGCGGCTCCTAAAGGGACGGGTTAAAGGTATTGGACGCGCGGGGCTGTCGGCGACCGTTGCGGCGCACGCCGCGGTTTTCCCCACTCGGGCACGTGGCAGCCGGCGGACAGCGCGCCGACCATCGATCCGACGAGGCAATCCCACCAGTGGTTGTCCGCGTGCGGCATCAGCCATTCCCAAGCGTCATACGTGAGTCCGGCGGCGGTGATCTCCTGCGGCGCCTCCGAAATGCAATGGTCGGCAAAGAGGGCATGCTCCCGCGGCTCGCTGCCGAATAGTTCGATGCCTCCGGCCGTGGCGACCGGCATTGCGAGGCGGGCGGCCACGAGGCTCTTGCAGGCGTTCGTGTCGATGGTGACCCACCGATTGCCATCAGTCGGCGGAAGGATCCTCCAAACGCGGCCGTCGATCATGCCCTCCTTTGGCGGCAACGTGTGCAATGGCGGCTTGCGGATCGATCCGCTGCCGTACCCCTGGGCGGCCCATACCGTCCTGCCGGCCTGCGGGTGGCGGCGGCAAAACTGCTTGACCAAGGCGTTCGCCTCGCCCCACCTGGCGTCGATCAGCAATTTGCCGATGTGGAATTCGGCGTCGTCTTCGCGGATAAACGTCGCGGCCAAAAGGGTATTGGTGAGGGCCTCCAGGCCGGCATGGAGCCAAGCGTCCATGCTCATCGTTTTGCTTTCCATGGACTTCGGTGCGGTGGCCTGGGCGAAGTACCGCAAGGGCTGCTTGGGGTAGGTGCCGTAATCGATCACGGTACCGGCCAGGGGGTCGCTCCAAGCCGAAACGACGTAATAGAGCAGTCGCTTGTGGACGTCGATGTACGCGGTTACGTACTCGGCGGTCTTGGGGATCGTTCCGCGGGCCAGGCCGTTGATTTTGTGGGCGATCTGGTCGGCGGTCAACGGGCGGCGGATTGATTCGCCGGGGATGGGCTCGTTTTGATATTCGGAAAAGAACGTTTCCCGGTCGCGGATCAGGAGTTTCATGGCGTGTTCGAGCGCCGAAACGTCGCGGCTGGACTTGCGGGCTATCCAGGCCACCTCGCCGCCGGCGTCCATGGCCTGGCGGTGGCGGCGGTAATGGCTGCGGGCCGGGCTGCCATCGCCGTCGCGGGCCAGATCGTCCTTCAGAAGCTGGGCGTATTCGTCCCAGAGGTCGGTTCGCGTGGGGAATGCATAGATCATCTTCATGCGTTCGCCCTGCCAGTCGGGGTGCTTCTGGCGGTCGAGGAGGTTGTCCATCACGTCGCCCTTGCGAATTACGGTTCCGCAAACCACGGCCGCGGGCGTCATCCCGGGTCCGGCCATCCCCAGGATCTTGCCGGTGATGGCCTTCTCTCGCTTTCCGCATTCGACCGGCGAGTAGGCCGATTCGTCGGTTTGCAGGTCGTCTCCGATGATCATGTCAGGTCGCAGGATGCTGCCGTCCTTCAATTTGTGTCTCAACCCGCGTAGTTTCCCGCCTTCGATGCCCGTGCCGACGATCACCACTCCGCTGGACTGGCTGCCGGCGATCGTGGGGAAAATCAACATTCCGGCGGTCCGTCCGATCAGCGTCAGTTGGCCGTTGCAGCGCTGGCCTTTCGCGCGGTTGTTGCTCTGCTCGAGCGCGCGAAAGGGAAAAACTACTTCAGGAAAATCCTCCAGCAGAATGTCGTTGTTCTCTAGTGTGCTATTGATGCTGTCCACCATCCCAGTGCCAAAATCGCCGACCGCGGCGATCAGGGCGATGAATTTTCGTAGGCCCTTCAGGCCGGCCCAAAGGCAGGCGGCTTCGCAGAGCGTGCTCTTCCCCGATCCGCGCGGCATGGCCTCCGCAAAATTACCCCCGACTGTCACCGCGTTTTCGATTTTCCTCGCAACTTTTTTTTGGTCGTCTGAAAAGGCCCAGGGAAACGCGCTGGCCAGGTATATCCGGCAAAAATCGAGCAGGGAGGCCATCCCGCGGATGCGGCGACGTGGGTTCCTAATCGGCGGAATTGGCCCGATGTCGCGGCCGACGCGGGCCTGTTGCTCTTGTCGTTTGGCGGCGCGTTCGCGGTGCCATCGGTATGCCAGGCTTCCGGGCATCGGTAATTACTCGCAAAACGGTAAGGCGGCACATTTCGGCGAGGCTAATCCCCTCGTCTTCGAAGCCCAAGGCGGCCAGGTGGGCGCGGGCGGCGGCGGCGTCGCTATCGGTGGCGGCGGCCGACATCGCCGTTCCCAGCGGTGCAGGATCCGGGGCCGGCGGCGCGGAGAGGGTCAGCAGCCGATTGATTTCCCGCTGCACGGCCAGGGCCGTTTTCGCGTCCTCGCTCCCTAGTGCCCGGCGGTAACAGTCATTGAGGCGGACCAGGGCCGTGCCCATCTGTTCGTTCCGGTCCCACCTGGCTGCGATCGCGATTCGCGTCTGGGCCTCCGCGATCGCGGTGGCCGCGGCGTCGCCGGCGAGCCCCAATTTTCCGACCGCCTCGGTAATGGTCGACCGGCCCACGCCCGAAACCAATAGCAGAATGATCTTGTCCAGGGCCCCCTCGGTCGCTTCCTGCGGTTCGTCTCGCCTGCGGGCAGATCCGGCCGCGGATTGCGTACACGGCCTCCCAGCCGATGCGATAGGCGTTCGAGCCAGCTTGCTTCGCCTCGACGAGCAGGATTCCGGCGTCCCGCGCGTCTGCGATGATGGAGCGGAGTTTCGAGCGGCCGCATGACGGGCCGCCGGCGGCGCAGAGGATCGTCTTATCGCCTCGCTCCGGTTGCCACGCGGGGCCGTGGCCCTCGCCCGGGCCTGCAAATTTCGCCGGCCGTGTTTGCGGGCGTTGGCTACCAAGGGGTGGTGCGAATGCTTCCTCTTTAGGGGGTCATCGGTCATTTTTTGTGCGTGAAAGAAAGTGTGTGTTGGCGGCGTTGGGTTGCTAAAACTGTCAGCGCGTGGACGCCCCAAGTAGTACCTTCGCCACCGCCCCACCGATTCCTTATGGTGGCTTGGCCGCGTGTGTGACGGCTGCGCAGTTCTCCCGCATTTGCGTTAGGGTCTCGTTCAAAGTTTCATGGTCCTCGTGTCTGGTTTTTTCCCAGCCATCCCATCGATCGCAGATGGCCTTGATGGTTGCGCCGGCGGCCTCCCGGTCGCTCTTGGCATCGGCGCGTTGTGCCGCCAGTTCATTGAACAGTCGAACAAGCGTTACTCCCAGAATGCCCAGGGCACCCCATTGCAACCAAGGCCCAAAGTCTCCGACGACGGGCAATTCCCCGGCTCCCAGTAGTGCGAGCCCCGATGTCAACCCGAGTTTCCATAGCATGGCTGGCTCCTCTTCTTGTCTCCTGTTGCTTTGTGTGGTCGCGGGCGTGCTTGTCGCTTGGCCTGGTAGGCGGCGGCGTCGATGCGAACGTCCGGGTTGCGGGACTGCCAATCGCCCAGGTGCCCGAAGACCAGGTGGCATCGCTCGCAAAGGGTGATCAGATTAGTGGCGTCCAATTCCTTGCGTGGGTCGACCTGGAATGGCACGACGTGGTGCACGGTCAAGTGCTCGCTCGCTCCGCAGGCTGCGCACGCGGGGTGCTCTTTCAGCCAGGCGGCCCGCAATACGGGCCAATGTCCGCTCCTGGCCGGCTCGCTGGCGGTCCGCATCGCTCCTTCTGTCGATGGCGTGGTTGTTTTCGCGGGCGGGGCCTCGGCTGGCTGTGCGAGCAATCGTTCCAAGGCTTTGGCGTGCTGGTGGAGATGGATCAGTTGTTCATGTAGCTGGCCCAGTTGGCGGCCGGTCAGGCTGATCGAAAAAACCAGCACCAGGAAAATGAGCACGGGCGCAAACTTCGCTAAACTGAAAAGTTTGCGAACGCCGGCGATCACGGTGTGGCGTGCGCTGATTTTCCCAGCCCTGATTTTCGGCATTTTCCCGCGGTTTGCTCACTAAAATGGCCGCCTGCGTAGCATCCACCAAAGTCGCAGGCGGCTCAGGAAGGGAGCGTCGGCCAGGCTTGTTCAACGGCCGCTGCGAGTGTCGACTTGGCGGTGACCAGGTCGGCAGCCTTGGCGGTCACTGCGGTTGCTGAATCGTCGGCGGTTTTTCGCGCGTCGTCCAATTCGGCATCGGCGTTCGCTTTGGCCCCAACGGCCTGACTCTGTGCAGCGCCGGCGACGGCGGTGGCCTGCATGGCATCGAGCACTGTTTGTGGAATGGACACTTTCGTTTCCTCGCTGAAAAAATGGACTTCGGTTCGTTCAACTCTACAAAGGCCGACCGCCACGCCGGCGCGCCGGCAATGGCGATCGGATTCCCCCTGCTTGCTTACGCGGCCAGCGCCTGCAAATCTGCCTGTAAAGCATCCGCGTTGAGCCCGTTCGGTGCTTTGCCAGGGGCATACCAATCCGGGGATAGGATGGCATACAACTCATCAAAATAGCCAGGCAAGGCGTCGAAGGCCAAGGGAACGATTTTCCCCCAGGTGTAGACGCCGTAATTCCTCGTTCTTTGGTCGTACGCGCAGATTGGAGTGCAGTGGCCGCCCTGGGTGCCGCGGCCGCGGTTGTCCAGCGACCAATGTGACAGGTCGTTGTACCAACCCGACGGTAAAACCATCCCCGTGAAAAGCCCGCCGAAGATGGCGATCGCCTGTTGGATTTGCCGCGGGTTTTTGGGGTCGATCGCCACATAGGGCCCGATGCGATCACCGCAGATGTCCCGCCCTTGCCAAAGTTTCAGGGCGTCGATCAAATTGGCGCCGACGTCGCGCCCGCCGGTAAACGAAAAGTAGGCTCGCAGCACCTGCTCGTTGCTCCAAAGGATTTCGGCCGGGCCGGCGTTGGCCGTCCACACCTGGTGTATGTGCGCGGCGGCCGCGAACACGCAATCTCCGGCCTGGTCGTTGCCGGCTTTGGAAAGGCGGCTGATGCGGCGGTAGCCGTTGACGACTGGCGGCGGTTCGGGCAATGCGACGTCGTAGCGGCCCAGGAATAAGCGGCGATCGAGATCTACCGCTGGCGACGGGTTGCGGCCCAGGAATCGCATCTCGCTTTCTGCGCTGCTCATTTTGCGGTCTGCGTTGCTGGCGCCGGCTGGGGCGCGTGGGTAACGGTGATTTCCAAGTTGTCGCGCGTCGTGACCGGGGGTACGACAACCGGCGGCGTGGGAAGATCGGGCGGCGTGGTCGGTGCATTGCCGATCGGGGCGAAAAAGGACGCTACCGCTATGGCACCCGCCACCACGATCGCGGTCATCAGCACCTTGGCCCATGCCGGGGTAGCGGCCGGCACAGGGGGGAAAACCGGCTGCTGAATCACAATCGGCGTTGGCGGAGGGGGGCTGGCCTGCGTCACGTCGTCGGAGTTTACGCGAACTTGCACGTCCGATTTCCTCCCGTCTGCGCTGGTTGGGTCGGTTGCAATCTTCCCCCCCGCTGCCTCGCTGGCCTGAGCGTCGGCCACCTTATGATAGCGCTCCGACATGCGGCGGTTGTCTTCGGCGTCACGGTCCAGGCTGCGCAGCAGGTCGGCCTTGGTCGCCGCGTCCCAACCCAGACCCAGCGCCTCCCGAGTTTCGCAGTCCTGTGTGAGACTCTCGTCCCCGGATAGCCGCGATCTTGGCATTGCTTAACTCCTTGCATCGCTGGACCGCCTCCGCGGTTAGCGGCGCGATGGTGCGCGTCTTGTTGCGCCAGCCATCGACCGCCGCCAACCGTAGGCGGTGGGTAAACTGATCTCGAATCCTTACCCGTTCAGCGTCCATCACTACGCCTTGGCAGGCGCGGGCGCGGGCTCGGGAACGGGGGTGGGGCCGGCGAAGTCCCGCGAACCCGGTTGGTCGCGCACGGCGCGCAACAGCAACGTGTTCAGGCCAGCGGTTCCGTTCAGCAAGGTGTTGGCGGCAGCCGTGGTGATGAGAATCTGATTCTCACTGGCGGCCTTGCTGTTCAGATCGCTATTCTGGGCCGCAGCGTTGCGGACCAGTTCGGCGACCGCTCGGTCGCCGGCGCGGGCCGATTCGAGGGTCTGCCCCATTGCCTCGTGAACCGACGCAAACGATTGGTCCAACTGGGTGGCAATCTGGGGATCGGGGGTGGTCGTGAAACCGTATGCCATGTCAGATATTCCTCCTGGTATCGCTCGAGCGCTGGGCGGCGCGGATATTTCCCCGCCTGGTGACCCATCGCTTATTCGCTTTTCGTAACCGTGGCCTTTATGGCGCCACTGACCGTGCTAAAGTCGAAGTTGACGGTGTCCGAAAGGTAGGCGGTGACCGTCTGCGTGGTCTGCCCGTTGCGTTTCACGACGAACGTGATGCCGGGTAATTTCGACAGGTCAACATCCTTACCGTTCACGCCGGGCGCGCCCGCGACACCGGCAGGCCCGAGATCGCCCTTGGGGCCGGCGACGGTCGAATCTTTCCCGGGCTGGCCTGGGTCCCCCTTGGGGCCGGCGACCGTCGAGTCTTTCCCGGGCTGGCCTGGCTGTCCGTCCTTCCCGGCAGGGCCGGGATCGCCCTTGTCGCCCTTGGGGCCCGCTGGACCGGCCACGGGAGGCGGCGTGACCGGCGGCTGGACGACCGGGGGTGTTAATGGTGGATAGGGCGGATCGACGTCTGGCGGCGTCACGGGCGGGTCGACGACCGGCGGCGGTGTCGGCCCAGGTGGCGTTGGGACCGGGCAGGGCGGGCACGGTCGGCGATGGTGGAACAGCCATCGCAAAAACTTGATGATCGGGTGACGCCTTGCAGCGTTGCTCACTTCGCCGAGGTAATCCGGCTGTGCGGTTGTCGACGCCACCGTAGCCTCTACGGGGATCTCGAACAAGCGTGGGGCGTGGGGCGTGGGGCGTGCGGCGGACGGCCCACGGTCCCCGCTCCACGGTCCACGGTCCACGGTCCACGGTCCACGGTCCGCGGGGAGGGTCAATCGTCGCAGCAGGCGTTCGCGGTTGGTCACCCCGACGACGCGGTCCAATTCGCTGCCCGCGGCGTTGATCACCACGAATGCCGGCACGGCCGAAATATGGTATGCGGCGGCCTCGACGGGCTGCATGGCAACGTCGATTTTGCGGACCTCATAGCCGGCGGCGGCGATCCGCGCAATGATCGGCCGCATCGCCTGGCACGGCGGGCACGAATCGGAACCAAAGGCCAGGAGGCTGGTGGCCATCATCGGCGTTTCCGGCGATGCGGCCGGCGGCGGGCAACCGTTCGGCCCGCATTGGCAGGGCGGGTTGGTGGTGGCCATCATCGCCGTTTGTAGCGGTGCATCCTGGGCGGCGACCAACGTGGCGGCGGCCGGCGCGCGGCGCTCCTGGCGGGCGGCGCGGCGTTCGGCGAGGCGTCCGCGGAATCCAAAACTGGCGGCGACGCCGGCCGTCATCAGGACGGCCAGGCAGATGGCAAAGAAGGTCTCGTATTGGACCGCGGTAAAGATTAGGCGACGGCGTTTTGCCGGTCCGGCCGGCTCCTGCATGATGCGGGCCAAGTAGGCTTTCAAAGCGGCCTTCTTCGCTTCGGGGATTTTCCGGCCGTTGTAGGTCATCGGGTTGCTCCTGATTGCGAAAGAGCCAGGACGCGATGCATTAGGTAGGCGTCCTCGCTGCTGTCCTGGTATGACTTGCGCAGGATTCGCGCGGCTCGAAAGCCGTTGGCGCGGAGAAAAAGTTGGGCGGGAAGATTGCTTTCGCCGACCTGAAACGTGATCCACTTGCGGCCGGGGTGTGAAAGGCGCCGGGTCAGGTGGGTCAGCATTTCCCGCCCGATGCCCTGGCGCTGTCGCTCGGGCTTGACCGCGATGTTAAGCACCTCAATGCTGGTCTTCCGCAACTCGTAAATCAGATAGCCGGCGACGTCCTCGTCGGCCTCCGCGACCATGCCGATGCAAGCTTGCTGTCGCAGCACGCGTACAAACTCGGCCTCCATCCAGGGGTACTCGAAGCAGGCTTGTTCGATCGAGAGAACCTGGCAAAGGTCGTGCTGTATCATCCATCGAACGCGCGGCGGGGCGGCGGGGCGGCGGGACGAGGCGCCGAAGAGGCTGCTAGAATTGCTATCGCCCATCATGCCACCGCATTTGGCCGGTGGCGCGTCCTTCCCCGGCTGCAAATCTAACAGGCCGCGGCCGTTTTGTCAAACCCGTTTTGGGCGTGATGCGTGGGGCGTGGGGCGGGGGGCGTGCGGATCCGGTCGCGTCATTTCTGACGATGCGGACCGCCTCGCCGCAAAAGGCGATGGTCGACCATCGACATCGGCGGCGATGGCTCCACGCCCCACGCCCCCCCCCCCCCGCCCCCCCTCCCGCGTGGATTTGTGGGGCCACGCCCGCCCCCCCGGGGGAGCGGCACGCCCCC
>Ga0315284_10002032_pt1 | contig 29007 bp, 28 predicted proteins | sample YL17G09_16_MG_FD_203696 | JGI IMG/M metagenome (GOLD analysis project Ga0315284, IMG submission 203696) | Sediment microbial communities from Yellowstone Lake, YNP, Wyoming, USA - YL17G09_16 | ecosystem: Environmental > Aquatic > Freshwater > Lake > Sediment | place: USA: Wyoming | collected...
GGCGGCGACACCCCCCTCCCCGTCGACCCCGCGGCCTCGGCCGACGCGTTCGCCGAGCTCGTGTCGCTCAACAAGGCCAAGCAGTCCGTCAACCGCCGGCAGAAGGTGGGGACGGGGGAGGGTGGCCCGCGGCGCGCGCGGGGCGGCCGCCGCGGGAATGCCGCGCCTGCGCCAGGGCGCCCGACGCCCTCCACCCCCCCGCCTCCCCAGCCTGAGGACCTGGACTTCATCCAGGTGCCCACGTTCGAGTCGTGCTTCCCGGGGAGCACGAAAGAGTACACGGAAGTGGCGCACGAAGCGACGGGGGCGGTGCTGCGGGTGAGCCGAGGGTCGGCGGGGGGTGCCGCCCCGCCCGGCGGGTGGGCCGGACTCTCTTGGGCCTCGGCGTTGATTGGGGGTGGGGTAGGAGGCGGCGGCGGGCCGCGGCAGCGCTCGCATGCCGCCGCGACGGGGCGCACCGCGCGCGAGCGACGGGCCTGCGGCGCCACCGCCGCCCCCCTTTGCCGGCGCGTCCGTCGGCCTTGCCGCCAGGGCGGCGCCGCGCGGCCGCGGGCGCCCGCCGGCGCCCGCGGCCGCGCGGCGCCGCCCTGGCCAAGCGGCCGGGGGCGGCTGCGGCGCCCCGGCGCCGCTCTTTCTCTCCCGCGAGCCGTGGCTCGCCCCCGATGCGCCATCGCGCGGGTGCGGAAGGGCCCCAGACCGCAGGGCGACCCAACCACCACCCTGACCCCCCCTCCTTTCCTCTCCCCTCCCCCCCAGGTGCCCTTCCGCCGCATCCACTACGTCGAGAAGGACGGGCACCTGGACACGTACGACACGTCCGGGCCGCAGGGCGTGGACCCGCGCGTCGGGCTCCCGAAAGTGCGCGCGGGGTGGGTCGAAGCGCGGGAAGCGCGCGGCGACGCGGTCGTCACGCAGATGTTCTACGCGCGCCAAGGAATCATCACGGAAGAGATGGCGTTCGTGGCCGCCCGCGAGGGCATGGACCCGGAGTTTGTGCGGGCCGAGGTTGCGCGCGGGCGCGCCATCATCCCCGCCAACAAGCGCCACCTCGAACTCGAGCCCTGCATCGTGGGGCGCGGCTTCAAGGTCAAGATCAACGCCAACATCGGCAACTCGGCGGTGTCGTCCTCGATCGAGGAGGAGGTGGAGAAGCTCCAGGTGGGGCGGGAGGGGCAGTGGGGCCGCGCGCCGTCGCTCGCCGTGTCGGTTGGTGGGCCGCCCACACGCCACCCCCTCCTTCCCGCAGTGGTCTGCCATCTGGGGCGCCGACACCGCCATGGACCTCTCCACCGGCGAAAACATCCACGAGACCCGGGAGTGGGTCCTGCGCAACTCCCCCATCCCCGTCGGCACGGTCCCCATCTACCAAGCCCTGGAGAAGGCGGGGGGGATCGTGGAAAACATCACGTGGGAGCTGTTCCGGGAGACGCTCATCGAGCAGGCGGAGCAGGTGGGACGAACGGGGGAGGGCGAGAGGGGGCGCGCGGTCCCTGGCGCCGACCCCGCCAACGCACGCCCCCCCCCCCCCCCCAACCTCCTTCCCCCCCCTCAGGGCGTCGACTACTTCACCATCCACGCGGGCGTCCTCCTCCGCCACATCCCGCTGACCGCGCAGCGCGTGACCGGCATCGTGTCGCGCGGCGGGTCGATTCACGCCAAGCTGTGCCTCCTGGACCACACCGAGAACTTTGCGTTCACCCACTGGGACGACATCTTGGACATCTGCGCCGCGTACGACGTCAGCCTGTCGATCGGCGACGGCCTGCGGCCGGGGTGCATCGCGGACGCCAACGACGCGGCGCAGTTTGCCGAGCTCAAGACGCAGGGCGACCTCACCCGCCGCGCGTGGGTCAAACACGTCCAGGCAAGGGGTTGGGGCGTCGGCACAAGGACACAAAACCCTGCTCACTAACCCTGACGAACCCTGACCCCAACCCCCAAAACCCCACCCCACCCCACCAGGTCATGAACGAGGGCCCCGGCCACGTCCCGCTGCACAAGATCCCGGAGAACATGGCCAACCAGCTCGAGTGGTGTGATGAAGCGCCCTTCTACACGCTGGGTGCGAAGAGACGCGAGGGAGGGGGGTGGGTGGGAAATGCCCCTCAAACCCCAACCCTAAAACCTCGACCCCAACCCCAACCCCACCCCGAAGGTCCTCTCACCACCGACATCGCGCCCGGCTACGACCACATCACGTCCGCCATCGGCGCCGCCACCATCGGCGCCGCCGGCACCGCGCTGCTCTGCTACGTGACGCCGAAAGAGCACCTCGGCCTCCCCAACCGCGACGACGTCAAGCAAGGCGTCATCGCGTACAAGATCGCGGCGCACGCCGCCGACCTCGCCAAGGGGCACCCGCTCGCCCAGGAGCGGGACGACGCGCTGTCGCAGGCCCGGTTCGAGTTCCGGTGGTGCGAGGGTGGGGGGGTGGGAATGGGCGACGATCGAGACAACAAGAAACCTAGAAAAACTTTCACCCCCACCCCCACCCCCACCCCAAAAAGGTACGACCAGTTCAACCTGTCGCTCGACCCCGTCACAGCCCGCCTCTACCACGACGCCACCCTGCCGCAGGAGCCCGCCAAGACGGCCCACTTTTGCTCGATGTGCGGGCCCAAGTTTTGTTCGATGCAAATCTCGCACGAACTGCGCGAGCTGGCGGCCGCGGACGTCGCCGGCGCCGACACCCCCGCCCTCGACGCCGCGGCCGGCATGGCCGCCATGTCGGAGGAGTTCAAGCGGCGGGGCGGGGAGGTCTACCACCCCGCGGGCGCGCTCCCCACGGCCGAGTGAGCGCGGGGGTGGGGTGGGGGTGGACGCGCGGGGGCGCCGGCCGCGCGCCGGGCCCCGCTGTTTGGGCGCACACGGGCCGCGGAGCGCCGCTGTAACATGGCCGCGGGAGAGGGGGGCGCGGGGAGCCCCGGCGCGCGCGGACCGCCGCCCGCGGCCGCGTCACTCGATCGGCGCGTACCCCCCCGCCCCGCCCTCGCCCGCCCGCGCGGGCGGCAGCCGCCGCAGGATGAAGAGGACCAGGGCGCAGGGGACGAGTTCGGAGGACGCGTAGTAGGCGGCGTTGAGGGCGGGGTGCCCGGCGACGTCGAGCCCCGCGCCCGGCCCCGCCGCGGCGGCCCACGCCGCCAGCGCCGCCCGGGCCGTGAAGCACGCCGCGCACACGGCGGCGACGGCGCCCACCTCGCGCAGCTTCTTGCGGCGGCCGCGCGACTCGATGGGGAAGCTGGGGGGGGAGGGGGGAGGGGGCGTGAAAACAAAGAGGCCGCCCGCACGCTCTCACCCCCCCGCCACTCCCCTCCCTACCGGCGCAGCATGAAGAACAGCCGCCCGCCGTACAGGACAAACCCGACGGCGGCGGCCGCGGAGGCGAGCGCCATGAAACCCAGAGACGCGGCGCGCGGCGCGCCCCCCGCCTTTTCCCGCCCCGCCGCCGCGGCCCACGCCCACAGGCCGGCCTGCACGCCGTACACGGCGCCGTTGACGGCGAGAAAGGCGGGGCGCAGGGACCCGGTGGGCAGGGAGCGAGCCTGGCGAGGGAGGGGGGCGGGGGGCGGCGGCCGTGTCGGCCGCCGACAGGGCGCCACGACCCTCTCCACCCCCTCTTCACCCCCCCCCCCCGCCCCTCACCTGGTGATAGATTTCCGCCCAGAACAGGACCAGCAGCGTGTAGGTCGTGAAAAAGAGGAGGCCGGGGCCGTCGAGCGCGGCGGCCGCGGCGGCGGGGGGGAGCGCCAGGACCGCGGGGTGGGACGCGAATACGGCGGCGCGCAGCGCGCACACGATCGCGTTGAGCAGGTGGAAGACCTGTGAGGAAGGGAGGGAGGGAGGGGTTGGAAAGGGTCGGGCCGCGCGCGCCGCGCCAGCACCCCGCGCCCCCCATTCCTCTTCCCGACCTTTTGGGTCGTCCAGCCAAACTCGGGCACGCGGCGCTGGATGCGGGCGAGCTGCACGGCGGCGACGAGGCCCAGGGCCGCGTACGAGACGGCGAGCGCGGCGAACGCGGCCTCGCCGGGGGCAGGGGCCGGCGCCGGGGAGGGCGGGGCGGGCGGCGCGGGCCCGGGAGGGGCGGTGGCGGCGAAAGGAGCGCGCATCTGGGGGCGGGCGGGGCGTCGGGCGCGCGCGGGTGCGTCCGGGCGGGCGCGGTCGGCGCCCACCGCCCGCGGGAGGGGCGACATGCGTCTTGCCGCGCTCACGGCGGGCGTGCGGCGTCCACCGGCGCCTGCGCGGCCCCGGTGCCCGCCCGCCGCCACGCGGGCGCCCTTGCTGCGACCGGCCGCACGCGCCCTCTGCCCCCTCTGCCCCCTATGCCCACCTCGCACGCTGCGGGCGACCCGCGGGCGGCCGGCGCGGGGACGAGGCGCGCGAGAGAGTGTGTGCGCCGGCACACGGCGCTACGCCACTCCCTCCATCCGCCCGCCCGCGCGCGCGTCGGCGCCCGCGGGGCCGCCCAACCATGGACGACATTCAGGCAGTCGCCCAGAAGCGGTTGCTGGTGCGAGAGGGGCGAGAGGAGGGGCGCGCCGCGGGCGATGCCATCGCGCGCGCCCGCGCCGCCGCATCCGCGCCCTCCCACCCTCCCCCCCCCCCCTTGTCCACCAGACCGACATCCTGGGCGCCGCCCGGGCCGCGTCGGCCGTCGACTGGCGCGTGCTCCTGCTCGACCCCGGCACCGCGCGCGTCGCGGGCGCAGCGGCGGGCGTGGCCGACACCCTGGACGCGGGCGTGTCGCGTGAGTGGGAGTGGGGAGGGGGTGGAACGCGGGCGGCCGCGGTCGAAACCGCCACCCAAAACCCCGCAACCCTAACCCTAACCCTAAGTCGTCGACGACGTGCACCGCCGCCGGGAGCCCGCGCCCCACCTGGACGCCGTCTACTTCATCACGCCAGGCACCGGGTCGGCGGCGCGCGTGGCGGCCGACTGGGCGGGCGGCGGCAAAAAGGGAGGGCGAAAGGAGAAACACGCGCCCCCTCCCTACGCCGCCGCGCACGTCTTCTTCTCGTCGCCGCCCACGCCCGCGGACTTGGACGCCATCAAAGGGTGCCCCGGCCTCGTCGCGTCCCTGCAATCGTGCGCGGACGCGGGGCTGGAGTTCATCCCGCTGGACGCTTACTCGTGCGTCACCCACGCGCCCCCGTCGCCCTTGCCCCCCCTGTTTGGCCCCGCGGGCGGCGACGGGGAGCCGCCCGGCGCCCGCGCGGCCGTGGCGTCCCTGGGGCGCCGGCTGGCGACCCTGTTCGCGGCGGCGGGCGAGACGCCGACGATCCGGTTCCGCGCGCCCCCCCCCCCCCCGCCCGGCGCCCCGGTCGCCGTGCACGCGCGGTCGCTGCTCTGCCAGCGGCTCGCGGCGGAACTGCATGCCGCGCTGGAGCCGTTGCGGGCGGCGGGCCAGTTGCCGGCCGGCCCGACGGCCGACGTGCTGATCGTCGACCGCGGCGCCGACGCGCTCGCCCCCCTCGCCCACGCCTGGGGCTACGAAGCCCTGGCCGCCGACGTGCTGGGCGTCGGGGCGGCGGTGGGGGGGGGCAGGGGGGCGGCGTTTGAGTTTTCGGCAGAGGCGGCCAACGGGCGGAAGGAGGCGCGCGCCGCGCGGCTCGACGCGTCGTCAGACCCCGTCTGGGCCGAGCTGCGGCACGCCCACTTTGCGGCGGCGTCCCAGGCCATTGCCGGTCGGCTGGACGAGTTCCGGGCGGCGCACGCGCCGGGCGCGGGCGGTGGCGGCGGCGCGCGCGCGGCCGGCGGCGCCCCCGCTGCTTCCCAACCTCTCGACGCGCGCTCCATGCGCCAGCTGGCCGCCGCCCTCCCCCAGTACCGCGACACCCTGGCCACCCTGACGACCCACGTGGAGCTGGCGTCGCGGCTGGCGGCGGGGGTGGCGTCGGGGCGGCTCGCCGACGCCGGGAGGCTCGAGCAAGCGCTGGCGGCGGGCGCGGCCTCGTCCAAGGACGTCATCGCGGCGCTGAGCGCTCCCGGGCCCCCGTTCCCCGCGGATGTCAAGGTGGGGAGGAGCAGAGGCGGGGGATGGGGTTTCGAGCGCCGCGCGCGGCGCGCGCGCGCGCGCCCCACCCGTCGCCCCCCCCCGCCCCCCCCAGCTCCGCCTGCTCTTGATCTACGTCGCCACCCACCCCGGCCGCATGGACGCCGCCAAGGAGGCGCAGTGGGCCAAGCTGGCCCGGTTGCCGCCGACCGACGTCGCGCGCGCGTTTGCCGGCCTGGAGGCCCTGGGCGTCCCCGTGTACCGCAAGCCGGGCGTCGCGTGGGCCAAGCCCCCCAAGCGCAAACCGGCGGCGACGGCGGGCGGGTTCGAGGTCGGGGGGGTGGCCCCCGCGGTCGGCGACTGGTTCGACGCGCTCGCGGCGGGCACCCTGGACGACGCCGCCTTTCCCCACGTCGTGCCCCCCGACGACGCGGGGCCGGGCGCGCCCCCGCTCGGCGGCGCGCCGTCCCGCCTGGCCTCCCTGGCGGGCGGCCTCGGCGCGTCGGGGCGCACCGGGTCGGTCCGCACCGCGCACTCGACCGCCGGCTGGGCCGCGCGCGCCGGCGCGCGCGGCGGGGGCAAAGGGCGGCCGATGGTCGTCTTCATCGCCGGCGGCGTGACGCGGGGGGAGGCGGCGGCCGCGGCGGCGGCGGCCGCGCGGCACGGGCGGCCGTGCGTCGTCGCGGGGTCGGGGCTGCTCACCGGGGCGAGTTTCCTCGACGGCTTGAAGGAGCTGGGAGGTCTGGACTACAGCCACGAGGCGTGAAAGAAGGCGGGCGAGGGAAAAGGAACGAGGACGAGGAGGGTGCTCGCACTCCCTTCTCTCAAACCGCGCCCGCTCTCGCCGCCACCTCTCCCCGCCGCCGGCGCCGCAGTCGCCGCCTGTGAAAAAATGGGCGGGAGGGCGTCGGCCGCCGCGCGGGAGCGGGACGAGGCTCGCGCGCGAAAAGAAAAAGTGTCGCCACGCTGTAGATCGAGCCGCGCGACGGGCGGTGCGCACGGCCGATGCTGAGCGCGGTCGTTTCATGTCGCTTCCAAGCGAAACGGGCGGCGCTGGAAACGCGCCGCCAGCTTTAAAGGAAGCACGAAAAGAGGGGGGCCGCCCGCCGCGAGCGTCGGGAGTTGAATGATTGAGTCAAATCGCCACGTTTTTGGTGTCACGACAACGAGCCTAACTGTTCCTCGTCATTCGCGGCGGCGGGGGGTGCGGGATTGGGGGGAACAGGGGAATCGGGGAAGCGAGCCGCCGCCGGCGCACCGTCTTTCGGCGAGCGGCGCGCGCGCGGCCTGCGCCGCCGCGACAGGGACGCTTATGGACGCCTCCAGCACACCGCCGCCGGCGCCCGCCGCGGGCGGCGGGCGCCGGAGTGGCAGCGGCCGGCGCGACCGCCGCTCCCGGTCGCCGCGCACTGTCGGGCGGCCCTCGCTCCCGCCCGCCGGCGATCCGTCGCCGGCCGGAGCGGCGCTGGCCGTCGCCCCAGTGGCTTCGACGCGCGAATCGGGCCCGCGCCGATTCGGCTCCCCCTTTTCCACTTCCCTCACCCGCCATCCGCGCGACATGCCCCCCCGCCTCCCCTCGCTCGCCGGCCCCGCCGCCGCTGCCCTGGACGCCGTCGTATCCCGCCTCCCCACGGCCCTCCTCGGAGCGCCGAAGTTTTTCGAGGCGGGGTGGGGCGACCTGTCGGTCGTCGACTTTGAGCGCGACGCCCTGATGAAGGCGGCAGCGGAGCGGGAGAGCAGGATGAAACGAGGGGACGCGGGGATTCCCGACCCGGCCGCGTGGCTCGCGCCCGACCCTTCAACCCCTCCCCTGACCCCTCGCTGGGCCACGCTCGAGGCCGGCACGCGGTACGGGACGCCGTATAGGCTGCTGGAGGCCGCGTTCCCGTCGCCCGCGCCGGAAGGGGTGTTGAGAGCGCTGCCAGCGGCGTCGCGCGTCGCGCGCGCGCGCCTGCTCACCCCGACCGACCCCCGCCTCGGCCTCGGCGCGTGCGTCGTCCACCTGGCCGGCACGGGCGACCAGGGCTTTGGCCGGCGCCTGGCGCTCGGCGCGCCGTTGCTGCCCGCCGGCGTCGCGACCCTTGTCCTCGAATCGCCCTACTACAACGCCCGCCGCCCCCCGGAGCAGGTGGGCGCCCGCCTGGCCCGCGTGTCGGACCTGTTCGCGCTCGGGAGGGCGACGATTGGGGAAACGCTCGCCCTCTTGCGGTGGGCGGCAACCCGTGGCGGCTTCGCCCGGCTCGGCGTCTCCGGGTTTTCCATGGGAGGCGTGCACGCCGGCATGGTGGCGGCGCTGGCCCCCGGGCCGGCGGCTTGCGCCCCTCTTTTGGCGCCGCGGTCGGCGCGCGCGGCCTTCTGCGACGGCGCTCTGTGGGCCGCGACCGCCTGGCGCCCCCTCACAGCCCCGGCACACGCCGGCGCCACCTCTGTGCGTGACGCCGTGCTGGCAGCGGCGGCGGCGGCGCCGGCAGGCAGCGGGGCGGGCGCCGCGAGGTTGGCGGCCGCGTCAGACTGGCCGCTCGCCGCGTCGGCCGCGGGCGCTGCGGCTGCCGCGGGCGCGCCTCCTGGCGATGCTGCCGCTGCCGCGGGCGCGGCGGCTGGCGCGGCCGCGGCGGCTGCCGGCGCGCCGCCCGCCGCGCGCGCGGCGGCCGCCGCGCGCGCGGGGTCGGCCGCCGCCGACGCCGCGGCGCTCGGCGGGGCCAGGGCCCCGCCGTTCGCCGCCGCGGCCGGCGCCGCGGCCGGCGCCGCGGCCGGCGGCGGGAGCGCGGGCCCCGCCGCGGCGCGCGCCGCGCTCGCCGCCGTGCTCGAGTCCTACACGGACGTCACGCGTTTCCCCGTACCCTCCGTACCCTCCGCCACCATCCTGGTCGGCGCCACGGACGACGCGTACGTCGGCCGCGCCTCGGTGGAGGAGTGGGGCGCGGCGTGGCCGGGCGCCGAGGTGCGGTGGGTCGGCGGCGGCCACGTCTCCGCGTTTCTGACCGCGCGGCCCGCGTTTCGGGGGGCGATCCTGGACGCGGTGGCGCGCGTGCCGCCGCTGGACTGAGTTCGGCAGTGGGGCGCGGGCGCGCCGTCGAGGGCGCGGGCGCGGGCGGGGGAAAGGAGCGCGTCGGGGTCTGCGCCGGCGCGTTCTTCTCTGTGCCCCCTCGTCCCTCACCACACTCGGCTCCAGGCGCCGCCCGCGCTCTCGCCGTCTGTGGCCGGTCGCCCCAGCGCCGCGCGCAGGGGCCCAGGCGGCGGTGCGCGCGGCCGGCGATGGATGCGCCGCTGGCCGACGACGCACTCGAGCTGGAAGCGGTTGCCGCCATCTACGGCGACGACTGTGCCGTCGACGGCGCGGCGCGGCGGGTCGTTTTCTTTGTCCCGTCCGCGGCCCACCCCGCGCGGCTGACCCTCACCGCCACGCTTCCCCCCTCCTACCCGACCGCGCCACCGTCTTTGACCCTGGCCGCGCCCCACCTGGCCCCCGCCGACGCGGCCGGCGTATGCGAGGGGCTGGTAGAGGCGCACTGGGGTGACGGAGGGGAACCCTGCCTCTACGAGGTTGTCGAAGCGTTGAGGCGCCGCGACGAGCTGTTCGTCGCTGAACCGGACGCCGCAGACGCCGTGGACGATGAGGCGCATGCGCCGGCGATCGAAGCCGCCCGCCCGCCCTCTCCGCCGCTCCCCCCGCCGCGCGACGCGGCCGCCGCGCTGGCCGCCCTCTCGATCGTCTCTTCTCCCCCTATCCGCCACTCCTGCACCTTCCAAGCCCACACCGCGCCCGTGGCCAGCGTGGCGGGGGTGCGAGCGGTGGTGGACGCGCTGCTGGCGGTCCCCAAAATCGCGAGGGCGACGCACAACATCATGGCGTTCCGGTTGACCGACCCGGAAACAGGTGTGTCACACGCCGACTGCGACGACGACGGCGAGGCGGCGGCCGGGGGGCGCCTGCTGTTCATGATGCGCGCGGCGCACGCGGACAACGCGGTCGTCGTCGTCTCGCGCTGGTTCGGCGGCCGCAAGCTCGGCCCCGCCCGGTTTGGCCTCATCCAAAACTGCGGCCGGGCCGCGTTGGCGGCGGGAGGGTTTCTGCCGGAGGCGGGTGGCGGGGGAGGGAGGGGCGGCAAGGGGAAGCAGCATTGAAACGCACAGAGTGACTTTTTGTTCTTCCATTCCCCCACCCAAATCACTCACGAACCGCCCGCCCCACCGCCCGCCGTGCGCGCGTCCGCGACCGCCGCCAGCACCTCCCGAAACGACGCCCCATCCGCGTCGCACGGCGGGCACCCCGGCGCCGCGAGCGCGGCGAGCCCCTCCTCGGCCGCGGCCGTGGCCCCCTCCAGGTCGCCGCCCGCGTAGAGCGCCAGGGCGAGCACGCACCAGACGTCGGGCGCGTCGTCCCGTTCGGCCAGGAGGGAGTCGCAGACGGAGACGGCGTCGGTCGTGGTCTCGCCCAACTCGAGAAAAAGCTTGGCCGCCTCGAACCGGGCCTCGTACGGCGGCAGGGCCGCCAGCGCGGCGGCCGAGGGCCCCGGCGAGGCCGCGGCGCCGCCGTCGCCGGCGAGCGCGGCGGCGGCCGCCGCGCGCGCGAGCGGCAGCCACCCCGCGGCGCTCGCGCGCAGCAGCGCCAGCGCGTCGTCCGGCCGCCCTTGCTCCACGCGCAGCGACGCCAGAATCTGGCCGGGCTCCGGGGAGGACGGGGAGGCGGCGGCGGCGCGGGCGAGCAACGCCTCGACCCCGGCCCCCGCGCTCTCCGCCCCGTCGGCCGCCAGCCGGGCCTCGGCCAGCGCGCACAGTGCGGCGGCAAGACCGGAGCGGGCGTCGGCGGCGGCGGCGGGGTCGCCAGAGGCGGTGGCGGCGGCGGCGACCGCCGACGCGATCGACGCGCCTTTCGAGAAAGCCCCCACCGCCGCCCTCCCCTCCAGCAGTTGCCCGATGTACATGTACTTCTCGTGGCCTTCCTCCGGTGCCAACACAACCGCCCGGCGCAGCGCGGCGAGGGCGGCGTCGGGGGGTCCGATTTCGGCGAGCGTCGCGCCGACCGCCTCGGCCACGCGCGCGTCGCCGGGCGCCGCTTCCGCCGCCTGCGCCAGCAGCAGGCGGGCGGTGGGCAGGTCGCCCAGGGCGAGGGAGGCGTGGGCGGCGTCGAGGAGGGCGGTTGGGTCGGCGGTCTAACAAAAGGGAAGGGGTCGGCGGCCGACGGCCCGCATGCGACGCCGCCCGCGCGGCCCGCGCCCAACCGCCGGCCGCCCGTGCATGCCTGCACGCCTTCCCCCCCCTCACGCCCTCCCTCTCTCACCGCGGGCGTCGACGCCGGCTTGCGCGGCGCGCTGCCGGCGGCGGCGCGCCGCCGCCGCGGGCGCGCGGTCGTCATAGGTTGTCCGAGGGGGCGTGCGGAGTGATGGCGCACGCGCAGGCGCGGCGGGGCGCGCGCCGGGCGGGCGGCAGAGTGGTGGTGGCCGCTCGAGCGCGCGCCGCTAGCCGCAGTTTCGCTGCCTGGTCGCCCACCGACGCTACACACTCGCGCCGCTCGCAGCGACGGCCGCTCCTGTGCCGCCCGCGGCAGCCAGCGCCCGCTTGCGCGCCGCCACCTCGGCCGCGACCGCCTCGTCCGCCGCCGCGTCCACCGCGGCCGCCACCCGCGGCCCCAGCGTGGCGGCCAGCGCCCGCGCCGCGACCTCGCGCGCCCCAGCCGCCGCGATGGCGGCGGCGGCCGACGCGGCCTCGTCGGGCCAGGCCGGCGCGGACAGCGCGGCCAACGCCGCCGCCGCCCCTCGGTCGGCCACGCGCGCCGCGGTCGCGGTCGCCAGCCGGGCCGCGGGGCCGGCCTCGGTCGCGGCGGCGGCGGCGGCGACGGGGGCGAGGGCGGCGCGCAACGCGGCGGCTGGGGGGGCGCGGCGCGCGGTGACGCCGCCGGCGGCCGCGTCAGCCGCGACCGCGTCGGCGGCAGCTGACGCAGCGGCAGCCAGGCCAGGAGCAGCGCGGGCAGCGGCGGCGGACGCGGCGGCCGACGCGGCCGCCGCGGCCGCCGCCGCGCCGACCGCGCGCGCCGCAAACTCCACCACCTCCCGCATCGTCACGCTCTCCCCCGTCGTCGAGTACATGTCCAGCAGGGCCGCTTGCAGGCGGGGCGTGACGTCGTCGTCGGGAGGCGCGGGGGCGAGGCGCGCGACGGCGGTCGCGGGCGACGGCGCGCCGGGCGTCTCGGGCGGGCGAGAGGACGAAGCGGCGGCGCGCGCGGCGGCGGCGGCGGCGGCCGCGGCTGCCGCCGCAGCCCCGGAAGAGGCGGCCGCCGGCGCGGCCGGCGTGATTTTGCGGGCGGGCCGCGCGAGCGCCGCGCCGCCCGCCCCCCCCCTCGCCGCCGCCGCCAGCGCGGCCGTCGCCCGCTCCAGCCCCGGCAGCGCCAGCTCCCGGGTGCGCGCGTCGGGTGGCGGGCGCGGCGGGGCGGCGGCGAGCGCGGCGGCAAACGCGGCGGCGTCGGCGGCGCGCGGCGCGCGGCCGACCAGGCCCGCCGCCGCCGCGCCATCCAGCAGCCCGCGCGCGCAGAGCGCGCACCCGTCGAATCCGGGCGCGTCGGGGCGCAGGGCGGGGGCCGCGGCGAGCGCGGCGAGCGCCGCGCGCGCGGCGCGCGCGTGCGCCGGCGGCCCGCGCGGCGCCCACGCCGCGAACGACACGTAGCGCACCACCCACGCCAGCGCGCGCGGCAGGCCGCCAGGGACCGTGATGGACGCGCGCAGGGCGGACGCGGCGTCGACGCCGGGAAAGGGAATGGTGGGGTTCGGGGCATCGTCGCCGTCGTCGTCGCTCCCGCTCCCCTCGCCGCCGCCTGGCGCCTCCAGGGCCGCCGCCCCGAACTCGACAAAGGAGAGCAGACCCGCCGCCGCCGCGGCCGCCGCCGCGCGGTCGCCGTCGGCGGGCGCGGGCGGGCCGCCGCCGCGCAGCGCCGCCGCGTGCACAAGCCGCGCCCTGAGCGCGGCACCCGCCGCGGCCAGCAGGCGGTGCGAGTCGGCGGCCGCCAGGAAGAGGACGTATAGGCGTTGGTCCGGGGGGAAGCGGGACGCGGCGGCGAGGGCGAGGGCGTCGGCTTCGGCGCCCGGCGGCGGCGGGCCGCCGCGCAGCGCGGGGGGGGGGCGCGCCACCGGCGTCGCCTGCCGCGGCGTCGGCGGGCGGGAGCTCGGGCCGCCGCCCGTCATGCCGCCTCCCACACCTCCATCGCCGCGCGACGAGGGGCCGCCGGCGAGGCGCGCGCCGAGGGCGCGAAAGCGCGCGGGGTCGCGCGCGGCGAGGCCGGCGACGGCGTCTCCGAGCATGGGCGCCCCGGCTTCCGCCGCTTGCGCGGACGCCGCCACGAGCAATTCAGCCAGCTTGGGCGCGTTGTCGGGGCGGAGGCGGCGCAGGAGGGCGGGCACGCGCGCGCGCAGCGCGGCCAGCGCGTCGGCGTCGCCGCCGCTGCCGGGGCCGCCGTCGAACGAGCCGCTCTCCCGCTCCGCCGCCGCCCGCAACGCCGCAAAAAACTCGTCCCGGCACGCCTCCCAATTCTGGGCGCGCCGCTTGGCCGCGTCGCCGCGCGGCGGCGGCGCGCCGCGCGCGGCGTCGCCCTCGGTCGGCAGGGCGACTCCCGGGGCGCCAGGGCGGCGGCGCGCGGTGGAGGGTAGGTCGTGGGTGGACGTGGTGGCGGCGGCGGCGGCGGCGGCGGCGGCGAGCGCGGGCGCAGCAGCGGCCAAGGCGGGCGCGGCCGCCAGCGCGGCCAGCGCGCGCGGGCCCAGCGCGGGGAGCAGCCGGCCGGCGGACGAGAGCACGGTGGCCGCGTACAGGGCGGCGTCCGCGGCGTCCCGCAGGAGCGGCTGGAGGCGCGCGGAAGGGGGGGACGCGCCGGGCGGCGGCGGCGGCGGCGGTCCCGCCGCCGCCGCCGCCGCATCCGGCCCCGGCCCCGCCAGCAACGCCAACAAAGCTTCAGTTTCGGCCGCGAGGTCGAGGCCGGGGGGACAGGCGGCGAGGAGGGAGGCGTGGAGGGCGGCCGCGCGCGCGGCCACGGGGGAGAGCTCCCGCGGAGGAGGCGCCGACGCTGGAGGCGCCTGCGTCGGTGGCGCGGCATCCACTGGCTCGGCAGCAGGCACCGGCTCCACGCGCCTAGGCGCGGCCGGCGGCGCGGGCCGCGCAAACCGCGGGTCGCGCGCGCCGCCGCCGCCGCCCTCGCCCCCCCCCTCAAACTGGGCGTCCCGAGAGATGGAGGCCACCACCGTGGGCGCAATCTTGCGCGCGGCCGGCGCGCGGCGCGGGGGTGGCGGGCGGGGCTGGGGGCGACGAGGGGGAGCGAGGTCGGCGGGCGAAAGTCGCCACGCCGCCCTGGTCCCCCCTCCTCCCCCCCTCCCTCTCTCACCACCAGCGCCGGAAAGTCATCGCCGTCGAGCGCAGCCGCCAAGCGCCCCCCAGTGCCACCGCGCGACACCGCAGGCGTCCCTGGCGCGCTCGTGGGTGCGGCCGCGATGGCGGCGTCCAGGGCATCGTGCACAAACTCTAGGAATGCGTCCACGGAAGGACCGGCAGAAGGGCCGGCTGCCGCAGGCGCGCCGGGCGGATTGGGCATCGCGCTCGCCGCCCACGCCGCGGCGGAGCTTGCCTCGGCGCCAGGCTGGAGCAGCGCTTCCAGCGCGTCCATGACCGGGGGCGCGAGGGGTGGCAGCCCCCCCGGCCGCGTCGACTGCGCCGATGCGCTGCGCTCACCACTCCCCAAGAGCGCCCGCGCCGCCCGCCGCGCCGCCGCCTCCACCATGCAAGCCGCCTCCCGCGCCTCGCGCGCCCTGGCCCCTCTGCGCCGCGCCGGCGCCCGTTTCTCGTCCGGCGTCTCGCACGAGGAGGAGGTCAAGCAGATGGGCCTCTGGAAGGTGGTCACGTATGCGGGTGAGTGAGAGAGAGGTGGTGAGGGTGGGAGGGCGGGTATTGGGGGCGCGGCGGGCGCGGATTGGGGCCAGGCGGTGCGCGGGCGCCGCGGGCGCGCCCGGCGCCCGCGCGCCGACTTCCCAACCGCGTGCGAGAGCGAGCGCCGCGCCCGGCGCCCGGCGCGCGGGCGAACGCGGCCGGCGCGCCCCCGCGCGCGCCGCCGCGCGCCGCGCGACCCCGCGCTCTCACCCCAGCCCCCTCCCCCGCAGCCGTCCCCGCCTGCGTCGCCTTTGGCGCCTACACCCTGGCCAACGAGCACCCGCACAGCGGCGACAAAGTGGCGCGGGAGTACACCCACGTCCGGTCCAAACCCTTTCCCTGGGGGGAGGACGCGCTCTTCACCCTCAAAGGGCACGGCTCCGGCGAGGGCGGCGGGCACTGATGGGGTAGGGGTGGCGGCGTTCGCGGGCGTGTGACGGACGCGGTTTTTTGGAGGGTCTGGCGTCTCCTTATCTTTCTTTCAGAGCTTGCCCCCCTCGAAATCCTCGAGCGCACGCACCAGCTCCCCCATTTGGTAGGTGGGAATGGCGTCCGCCAGCGGCACGGCCGCCTGGCCGCCGCCGAGGGGCAGCGAGACGCGCGCGAGCGCAGCGCGCGCCGATGCCGCGTCGACGCGGCCGTCCTTGAGCACCGCCGCCCCCAGCTCGGCCGCTATGGCGGCGGCTAAAGATGTACCGCCCACGCGCACGTCGCGCAGGGGAAGGTGCCTGGAGGAGAGGCGAGAAGGAGGGGTATCGTCGGGAGGGGGTGCGCCGCGCGCCGCCCGCCCCCTCGCCCCCTCCCCCTCTGCGCACCAGCCGGCGACGTCTACATACACGTCGCGCCCGATGCGGTCGGCGAGGCCTTCAAAGGCGCCGCCGGCGGGTTTGGAGCCGGCGACGAAGGCGGCCAGGTCTTGAAAGGCGCCCAGGGGGCCGCCCGAGTCGCCGCCGGAGCGCGGGATGGTGGCACGGCGGGGACGGGCGGCGGCCAGGGGCCGAGCGGGAGGCGCGAGGCGGCAGCGGGCGAGCATGGCGGCGGTGGTTCTGGCCGCAGCGCACACAGCCGCCCCGGGCCAACAATGCGCCGCCTGTCGTCGACGCCCGCGGCCATCCGCCCCCTGGCGGGACGCCCGCCGGCGCGCACCCCCCGACCGCCGCGCGCTGCGCCGCCGTCGTCGCCTGACGAGGACTCCCACCTCGCCGACGTCGCCGCCGACATCCTGGCGGCCTCGCCCGACGTGCAAGCGAGGCTGGCGCGCGTGGGGGACGCGGCGGCCAAGGTCGACGCGCTGCGCGCGCGGTCGGCGGAGTTGGAGCGTGAGTTGGAGCAAGCGGCGGCGGCGGACGCCGCCGCCGCGGCCGCGGCGTCTGCCGAATCCGACGCCCTGATCCGGGGTCTGGAGGCGGACGTGGAGGTGGCGACAGCGGCCGCGGCGCTCGCGCGCGCCGAGGCGTCCGCGCGCGCCGCGGCGGCCGACGTCGACGCGGCAGCCGCGGCCGCCGCCACCCGCAGCGCGTCACCTGCCGAACGTGCCGAGTCGGCCAAAGCGGCCGCGATCGCGGCGGCCGCGTCGGCCGCCGCCGCGGCGCCGGTCGCCTTGGCCTCCGCCTCGACCCCCCTCTCCGCCGCCCTCTCCATCGCCGCCGCCGCCGCGTCGGGGCTGTTGTTGGGCGTGACGTACCGGTACGCGGTGCGGGACGACGAGGGCGACGCGCAACTGCGCGCGGGCGTCGTCGCGGCGTTTGGCCTCGCGCGCGGCGCCGGCGCCGCCGACGCCCTCCAGTCCGCCGCCGCCGCCGCCGGCTCGTCCCCGCTCGCGCTCGAAGTCGTCGCCCGGGGCGCCCTGGCCGCGGGCGAGGCCGTGCTCGTCGCCGCGCTCGCGGGCGCGGCGGTCGACGCCGCGCTGCGCTCGGGCGCGGTCAAACGGTGCGGGCAGGCGGGCGACGAGTGACGGTGGCGGTGGTGGAGTGCGCGCGTGTGAAGGCAGCGAGGCGGCTCTCTCTCGTTACCCGCGCCGCCCGCGGCGACGCGCGCTCCCCCCCGTCTCTTTCCATCCCTCGTTCTCTGTCTTCCTCAACCCTTCATGTACGTGTCCAGCTGGCTGTCCAGCTCGGCCGCGGACGCGGCCGGCACGCGCACGACGCGCGACTTGACCCGGGCGCCGCCGCCGCGGCCGCCGCCGCGGCCGAAGCCGCCGCGCGCGGCGCCGAGGCCGCCGGCGCCGCGCGGCGGGACCGCGACCGCGACCACGCGCGGGCCGCCCACCGCAACCACGCGGCGCTGCACCGGCGCGCCGTACCCGGGAGGCGGCGGGCCGTAGCCGCCGCGGCCGCCCGCGGGCGCGCCGCGCGGCGCGCCGACGCGCGAGAGCGTGAGCCCCGAGCTCAGCGCCGCCACCGCGCCCGCCCCCAGCGCCAGCCGCATCGGCTGCCCGTCGAGCGCCACGCCGTCGTACGTCGCGATGGCGCGCGCGGCGTCGGCGCGGTCGAAGAACACGACCGTCGCGGTGCCCGCCGGCCGCCCCGCGTGGTCGCGGTCGAGCGCCGCGGAAGCGAGGGGGCCGACCGCCTCGAACAACTCTTTGACATCGGCGTCGGTCACCTTGAACGCCAGGTTGGAGACGCGGCTGGGGGTGGCGGGGGCGAGGGGGGGGGCGCGCGCGACGGCGGCGGCGGCCGCGCGGCCTCCCTCCCTCTCGCTGTTGACTCACAGCTCCGCCCCGGGCCGCCCGGGCCCGCCCAGGCGCTCACGCAGGCCGGCGCCGCGGCCGGGGGGGGGGAAGGAGCCGCCGCCGGCGCGCGGGGCGTGGACCTGACGAGGGGGAGGGGGAGGTGGGACGGCGGCGCGGATGCGGTCGCCGCCGCCGACGCCGCCTGCCCCCCACTCTCTCTGTCTGGCTCACCGGCACCACGACGCGCACCGTACCGGCGTGCGTCGCCTTGCGCGCGACGCCGCCGCCCGCGACCGACAGGCGGCGGTCGCCGCGGCCCGCGCCGCGGCCGCGACCGCCGGCACCGCGGCCGCCGGGGCCGGCCGATGACTTCGCATTTAGAATGTCGTCCAAAGACATCGAGAGCTTTGCGGATTCGGCCATTTTGGCGGCCGGGAAGAGTGGCGGGCATCCGGCGGCGCGGCGCAGAGTCTCCCTTTACCCTCGGGCGCCGCCCGACAATGGCGCCCGAGCTGCCGCCCGCCGCCAGGCGCCGTCTGGCGCGCGAGGCGCCCGACCCGGGCGGCGGCAAGCGCGCGGCGCTCGCGGCGCTGGCCGCCGCGGGCGCGGCGACGGGAGGCATTCAGTTCGATAGAACGAGGGCCGCTGACGCACTGCGTGCCGTGACGGCGGCGGGGGGGCGCCCGGACATCAAGGCGGCCGGCGTCGCCGTCGCGCCGGGGTGGCCGCGCGCCGAGACGCCCGTCGTGCCCATGCTCGCCCGGGCCAAGGTGTGGGCAAGGGGTGGCGTCGTGTCGTTGTCCAGCGTGCGGGCCGGCGAGGCGCGTCGACCCCTCCCCGCGCCTCCCTCTCTCTCAGGTCGCCCGCGCCCTGCGCCAGCCTGTGATGCTCCGCCTCGCGCACCAGCACGCCGCCCTACTGCTGCAGGGTGGCGGCCACCCGGTGACGGCCGCCGGCCTGGCGGTGGCGCCCGCTGCGCTGCGCGCGCGCGCGGCGCGCGCAGCGCTCGCCCAGGAGGCGGCGCTCTACGCGGCGTCTGTTGGAGATCGTGCCTACGCTGCCGCGACGCGGTCCGTCACCGCGCGAGACGCCGCGATGGCCGCGACCGACCCGGCCCGCGCCGGCGGCCGCGCGGCCGCGCTCGCGGCCGCGGCGGCCGACGCCGCCGACGCGGGGCCGGCGGCCAAACGGGCGCGGCCGGTGGCGGACGAGGACGGCGGCGCGCGCCGGGCGGCGCCCGACCCGAGCCCGGCGCCGCTGCGGAGCAGCGACACAGACGCCGCGGACGCCGCGCCGGCGCTTGCGCCCGACTTTGACCCCGCCACAACCCCCTCCACGATCCACGCGTTCATCGCCGGCGTGCTGGACGAGGAAGTCGCGGCTGGCCGCCTCGCCGCCGCGGCCGCGGCGCGCGCGGCCACGCGCGCCGCCGCCAAGGTCGCCGCCCGCCACGCGGGCGCGGCGCCCGCCGAGTTTGTGGATGCCAAGTGGCGGACCCGAGTGGCGGCGTTTGCGCGGGCGTGTGCGGGAGTTGGGAGGGGAGGAGCGGAAAGAGGATAGAGGGGGGACTGTTGACACTCTTCACTCAACTCACAAGCCGCGCGCCGGCGTCGTCGCGGCGGCCTCGGGCGCGGGCGTGGGGCTCTTGGCGGCGGGCGCAGGGGTCGGCGCGGGCTGGGGCACCGCGTTTTCGTCGCCCGCGGCGTCCGAGCCCGAGTCGGAGATCGGGTCCTCGCTCTCGCTCTCGCTCTCGCCCGCCGCCGCCGCCCGCACGCGGCCGCTGGCGGCGGCGGCAGCGGCGCGGCGGCCGCGAGGAGCAGGGGCGCGCGGCGACGAAGCGGCCGCCGCGTCGGCCGCAAACGGCAGCGCCCCTGGCGGCACCCCAAACGGCGCCAGAAGCGACGCGCCCGCCCCTTCCACCCCTGCCACCAGCGCCGCCTCTTCCAGCGCGGCCGCGACGTCGTCCGCCCCGTCACCGCCGCTGCGGCCGAGCGCGCGCGCGAGCGACGCGACCGCGCGGCCCGCGACAGAGGTCGGCGGCAGGGCCGCAGCCGCCGCGTGCGCGGCGGCGCGCAGGCGGCGCGCGGACGAGACGGCGGGCGGGCCGGGGAGGCAGGCGCCGATATCGCCCGCCGCGGTCGCGTCGAGCGGCAGCGCGCACGCGAGCGCCGACGCCGCCGCCGCGTACGGCCGCGCCGCTGCCCCCGCGCCCCGCACGCGGGCCGCTTCTTCCAAGAGGGCGACGCCGACGTCGAGCACGGCGGCGGGCGAGGGCGGCTCCGGAAGGGTGGCGCGCGCGGCGCGCGCCGCCGACCGCGCCGCCGACCGCGCGCCCGCCACCGAGTCGGCCGCAAACCGCAGCACGTCGGCCGCAGGAGCGGCTTTGCCGGTGGCGATGGCGACTGTCCGAGCAGCCGCTAGCGCCGCGGCGGCGAGGCGCGCGCGCGCGCGCGCGCCGTGCGCCGCATAGAGCGGGAAGAACACCGCCAGCGCCTGCCGCGCGCGCGGCGCGGCGTCATCGCCGGACGAGGCCACGACGCGCAGCAGGGCGGCCAGGGCGGGCACGGTGGCTGCGTCGGGGATGCCTGACCCGGACTCGGCCGCCCCTCTGTGCAGGAGCAGCTTGGCCGCGCCCTCGGCCGCAGCCTCGCCCGCATCCACGGCGTCGGCCTCGTCCGAGTCGAGGTGGGGGAGGGTGGACGTGAGGAGCTCGAGAGCGGTGGGAGGGGGGGGGGGGCGCCGGTCGGGCGAGTGCGGCGTCGGCGACCGGGAGAGGGACGAGGGGCCGGCCGCCGGCGACGACGCGTCGGCGCCGCCGTCATCCACCGCTCCACCCTCCACCCCGTCGGCGACGCGGGGCCCGCGCACGAGCGCAACGTCGGCCAGCGCGCGCACCGCGGCGCCCACCACCACCGCTTCATCCCCCGCCACCGCAGCGCGCAGGCAGGCGGCCAGGGCGGCCGCGGTGGCGGCGTCGGGGGCGGCCAGGGCGAGGAGGCCGGCGGCAGAGGCCGCGTCGGCGCGCACGCGCGCGTCGGCGTGGGCGAGGGCGGGGAGGATGAGGGCGGGGCCCAGGTCGGCCACCGTCTCCAGGGACGTCCCGGGCGGCCCCAGAGCGTCCGGGGGCGCGCGGGCGGGCAGGATGCAGCGCAACAGGATGGACGCCGCGCCGAGGCAGCCGCGCCACGCGCCCGCGTCGCCGGCCACCGCGTCTCTGTCGGCCGGCGCCGGCAGCCGCAGCGCGATCGAGACCAGGGCTGGCGGCGCCACTTCGGCGGGGGCGGCGTGCGTGGCGCGCGCGAGGCCGGCGAGCGCGTCGGCCCACGCCGCGTCGCAGCCGGCGGGGCCGGCGGCGTCGGCCAAAAGAGACGCCAGGAGATCCGCCGCCGCCGCGCGCCCAGCTTCGTCGCCTACGTCGGCCGAGTCGGCGACGAGGCGCGCGAGCTGGGCCGCGGCAAAGAGGCCCGCGGCGTCGCCCGACGCAGCCGCGTCGCGCACCAGGGCGCACAGGTGGGCGACGGTGGGCGGGAGGGCGGCTTCCAGCGCTGACAGCGCGTCGGCCGCGGACGCCGCCGCTGCGGCGGCGACCGCGCCGGTCGCCGACGCGGCCGCGCGCCCGCGCTCGGCGCCCTCGTCCCCGAGCACGCCGCACACGACCCGCCACAGCAGGGCTTCCTCCGGGGTCATGGGCGGAGAGCCATGGGGGCGGTGGAGGCCGGCGCCGGCGGCCGCGGCGGCGCGGGCGAGGGGCGCGGGGTGGAGGCGGCGCGCGGCGTGGAGCGCGCGGAGCGCGGCTTCCGCCTCGTCCGCGTGCGACTCGACGTCCAGGGCGGCGAGCAAGGCGCCGACGTCGCCACCACACCCGGCATCCAGCCAGCGCACGAGCAGGGCGGCGGCCGCCGCGGCGACGGCAGGCGCTCTGTCGCGCAGCCCGCGCGCGGCGAGCGCCGCGCGCGCCGCGCACGGCAGCGCCCCCAGCGGCACCTTGTCAGCCAGCACGACGTACACCGCGCGCCGCACGCCCACGTCGACGTCGCGCGTGCGCGCGAGGAGGGCGGGGAGCGAGGCGGAGCACGGTGGCACGCACGCGACCGCCGCGCGGCGCACGTCCTTGTGCCGCTCCGTGCGCAGCAGTTTGAGGTAGGCAGCGGTGACGGGGTCGCCGGCGTAGTCGCCCGCTTCCCCCGGGTCGGCGAGGCGGGCGAGGACGGCGGCCGCCGCGGCGCGCACCGCGGGGGCGCGGTCTGTGAGGCGGGCCGCCATCCCGGCGGCGAGCTTATCAGCCAGCGCTTCCGAAAGTTCCGCGTCGGCGGGCTGCGCGTTGAGGCAGGCGGCGAGGGTGGCCGCCGCGCGCGCGCGCACGCCGCGGTCGGCGGCGGCCGCGGCCGAGGCAAGGTGCGCCAGCAACGCTTCCACCACGCCGTCGCCGTCCACGCCGGCGTCGGCCGGGGGGCGGGAGCCGGCAAAGGCGGCGACCATGCGCAGGGCGCGGTCGGCGTGCGGGTTGGAGCCCTGGAGAGGGAGGAGGGGGGACGGCGCGCGGGCGTCGGGGGAGACCGGGCGAGCCTCGGGCGGCGCGGCACGCGCGCCAGACGACGAGTCTTATCTCAGGCTACCGTCCGAGGGCGGTCCCGGCGCGCGGCGCGCCCGCCATGCCCCGCCGCGGCGCGCGCGCGCTTCGCGCGCGGCATGCGCGCCCATCCCCCACCCCCTCCCCCTCTCTCACCGGCGCCACCGTCAGCAGGTGGTTCAAGCACGGCATAAACTCGCCCCAGAAGGCGTCGCCCCGGCCCGCGGCGCCCCACAGGACGGCCGCCAGACGGGCGGCGCCCGCGGGGGTCGCGTCCTGGGCGCGCCCGAAGACGGAAGCCACGGGTTTGGTGCCCGCGGGGGGGGGAGGGAGCGCCATGGCGGCGGCGCGCTCGTTTTGGGGGGACAGGAGTGGAGCAAGAGGGCGGCGCCACACCGCTCGGCGTGCCAGCGCCATTGTGGAGCCGCCATCGATGCCCCCCCCCCGCCCGCGCGGCGTGGGCGCCATGCTGATGCCCGACGGGCGGTCGCTGGCGGCCGTGCTGGCGGCGGCCGAGCGCGGCGCGCCGCCCGTGCGCCGCAGGCCGCCCGGGGGCGCGGCGTCGTCGCTGGAGGCGCAGTGGCGGCGTGGCGAAGCTCGGCCGCGGGCGGCGGCGGTGGCGCCCGCGCCCGCGGCCGCCGCCGCCGACGACGGCCCCGCGCTGCGCTCTGGCGCGGGCGCCCCCGGCCGCTCCAAGCGGTCGCGCGCCGCCAGCGACCGCCTGCTGCGCGATTTGGCGGGGCCCCTCGATTTCGAGAGCATCGCGGGATTGTTTCAACCGTCGCCGTTCGGCGTCGCCACCGAGTCGGCCCTCGCCCGCGTCGCGGCCGACCCCGACGCCGCCGCCGTGTGGGACAACTTTCGGTCGTGCGACGCAGACCGGCAGGACCGGGCGTTGGCCGCGTGGGAGGAGCAGGTGCGGCGGCCGCCGCGCGGGCGCGCGCGCGCGGGCGCTGCCGCCGGCCTCGCGGCCTGGGGCCGGGTCGACCCCGCCGCGCGGGCCGCGTTCAAGCGCGAGTTCAAACGGGGGGGGGCTTGCCGGCTGGCCGAGATGGAGGCGCCGCTGCGAGTGGCTGCGGGTGGAGGCGGCGACGCCGCCACCACCCCTGTCCGCCTGCCCGGCGAGACGCCCTACTCCCGCCTCATCGCGCGCGGCCTGGCCGCGTTTTACGGGGCGCGCGCGGCGCGGGACGAGGGGTGGGTGGCCGTTTTTCTCTCGCGCGCGTCGGCCCTTCCCCCCGCCGCCGCACTCGCCGACGTCGTCGCCGCCCTGGACGCGCCCGCCGGCGCGGCGGCCGCGCTGCGCGACGCGCTGGCCGCGCTCGCGTGGGGCGCGGAAGGGGGAGGTGGCGGGGGAGAGGCGGTCGCTGCATGAGCCAAGCCCAGCCTGCAAGCCCAGCCCAGCCCAGCCCCCTGATTCGCACGCACGCACGCACGCCACCCCGCACCGCCCCCCGCCCCTCGTTCATGGCGCCGCCGCGCCGTCGGGCAGGGAGGCGCCGCCCGCAAAGGCGGCGACGTAGCGCCCCATCTCCTCGTCCGTGAGCAGCGCGCCGTCCAGCGCGGCCGTGATCGCCCCGCCGTCCATGCCCGCGCCGATGAAGACAATCTCCTGGCGGCGGTCGCCGTGCGCGCCGTCAAAGTCGGCGCGGATGACCGACGCCGCGTCGTCGTCGGCCGGCCACTCGGCCGCGGGCACCGCGGCCCACCAGTCGCCCTCGTCCCGAATTTCAAAGTGTTGGCCGGCGTGGGACCAGTAGAAGGCTGGGGGGGGAGGCGCGGGGAGGAGGTTGGCGGGACAGCAGAGGGGGCGCGCAGTCGCGCCGCCCCACCCCACCCCCCGTCCCTCACCCGTCGCGTGCGAGTGGCTCATCCACATGAAGCCCTTGGACCGCAGCACGGTGCGGATGGGGGACTCGTTGTCCTCGGGAGGGGGAGGGGCGGCGTCGCCGCCCCCACCCCCCTCGGCCAGCGCCGCGTTGGTCGCCACGGGGAGCCAGCGCAGCACCGTCTCCCGCAGGCGCCCCGGGTGAAAGGGGCGGCGCCGGCGGTACACAAAGGAGCGGATGCCGAAGCGCGTCGCGGCGGTCGTCTCCTGCCGCGCGCGCTTGGCCGGCGCCTCGGGGCATGCGTCGCCGCACGCCTCGCCGGGCGCGTGGTCGTGCGCGTGGTCGTGCGCGTGCGCGTGCGCGTGCGCGTGCTCGTGCTCGTGCGCGTGCTCGTGCGTGTGCTCGTGCGTGTGTTCGTGCGCGTGCTCGTGGTGGTGGTGGCCGTGGCCGTGCGCGTGCCCGTCCGCCGCGCGCGCGTCGCCCGTCGCCGCGCACTCGGCGCACCCGTCCCCCTCCCCCGCCGCCGCCACCGCGCCCCGGTGCTGCCCCTCGACGTTGAGGTGGGCGACGAGGCCGACGGACGCCGGGCCGAAGACGGACGCGACGTCGACGACGCCGCGCTCGCACGGGATGATGCGCGCGAGCGGGTTGAGGGAGGCCGCGATCGCGGTCAGGGACTCGAGGCCGCCGGGCGCGAGTTGGTCGACTTTGTTGAGGAGGACGAAGTCGGCGCACTCGATCTGGGGGGGGGCGGGGAGTGAGGCGTGTTTTTTCCTTTTTTTTTTTCGGCCCTCGGTTTCTTTTTTTCCTCCACCCCTAGCAAAACAAAAACGCACCTGCTCCACGAGCAGGTCCACGACCGGGCGCAGGTTCCCGCCCTCCCCGAGGTCCGGGCGCGCGGCGAGGGGCGCGCGGGACGCAAAGTCGGCGACAAAGGCGGCGGCGTCGACGACCGTCACCATCGCGTCGAGGCGCACGCGCGCGGCGAGCGGGTGCCCCGCCGCGACCGCTTCCGCGAACTTGTCGCGTATGTTCTGCGGCTCGGCCACCCCCGAATTCTCGAGCACGATGCTGGGAGGCAGAGGGACGGTGTTGGGTCGGGGTGCGCGTGGGGGCGGGCGGCCGCGCGCGCGCGCGTGCGCTTTCCTGCCCCCCCACGCCCCCCACGCGCACCGGTCGTAGGTCGACCCTTTGGCGTCGGCCAGGGCGAGCAACTGTTCGAACGAGCCAAAGAGTTCGTCCTGGATGGAGCAGCCTGGGCAGAGGCACGAAAAGGGTGGGGGTTCGGTTCTCGAGTCGCGCCCCTCTGCCACCCCAAGCCCTCCCCGCCCCGCCGCCCCGACTCACAGGCGCATCCGTTGGCCAGCTCCACCGTGTCCGTCAAGTCCGCGGTCGTCGCGGGCCCGTCCCTTTCCGCGCCGCGCGCGCCGCGCGCGCGCGACGCGTCGTTGCGCACCAGCTTGGCGTCAATGTTGACGTCGGCCACGTCGTTGACGACGCACCCGATCTTGAGGTCGGCGGCGTTGGTCAGGAGGTGGCGCAGGACCGTGGTTTTTCCTGGAGGGAGGGGGTGGGGGTCGGCGCCCGCGCGCGCGCCCGCGCGCGCGCCCGCGCGCGTCCCGGCGCTGCCCGGGCCGCGCCGCCCGCGCGCGCCGCGGCCGCCGCCGGCGCCGCGCCCGCGCGCCGCCGCGCGCCGATGGCGCCGATCCCCTCCCTCCCTCCCTCCTCCCTCACCCGCGCCCAGGAACCCGCTCAGCATGGTGACCGGGATCGGCTTGGCGGCCGGCGGCGCGGCCATGGCGAGGGCGCGGGGCGGCGAGGGAGGGACGGGGGAAGGGTGTGCCGGGCCAGCGCGGGCGGCGGCGCGCTCCCGTCCCGCCCGCAGTGCGCCTCACAACACACGCCCCACAAATCAACGCCACACGCACCCCCCCCCCCTCGCCCTCCCTCACGGCGCTTCGCGCCACTGGTGCGAGCAGGCCGCGCACCGGAAGAACAGCGTCGCCGGTTCGTCCGCCGACCGCGTCTGCACCTCGTGAAAGTGCGCCACGCCGTGCGCGCACTTGGGGCAGCACGCGGTGTCTGTTTTTTGGACGGTGGCCCACGCGTCGTCCCCACCTAGGACATCCGCGCGCGCGCGGGGCGCGGTCGGCGCGGCCGCGACCAGGGGCGTGGGGATGGGGTGCGAGTACGGGCACGCGTCGCAGACAAAGGCGAGGTCGTCGGGGTCGGCCGACGCGGGGCAGCGGCCGGGGGCGACTGGAGAACGAGAAGGGAAGGGGGGGCGGGGGTCGGCGCGGTCCCTCCTCGGCCCTCTTTTTTGCTCGCCGCCACCACTATGCCCTCCCTCTCTCGCTCACCCATCAGCAGCGTGCCGTCGTTGGGGCAGAAGCGCAGCATGGCGCCCGGCGGCGCGGCGCGGCGGCCGGCGGCGCGGCGGCGGGGCCGCCCGGGCTCGCGCGCGAGGTGGCGACGCGCAGCCCGCGAGCTGGGGCCGGCGGGAGGGGCGGCGAGGGCGGAGTGGGGGCGCGGCGCGGTCGCTGCACACCCCCACTCCCTCTGCGGGCCCGCGCGCGCCGCGCCGCCCCTCCCACCCCCGCCGCCATGGCCTGCGCCCGCTCCGCCGCCCGCGCCGGCCCGTCCGGCCGCGCGCCCGCACCGCGCGGCCTCCGCGCGCAGCGCGGCGCCACCCCCCTCGCCCGCCGCCCCGCTCCCCCTCCCCGCGGCGTGGGCATCGGCCTGGGCGAAGGCACCGGGGAGGACGACCACTCCCTGACCTCCGGCGGCCGCCAATCGGCCGCGCGCCCTCCTACCCCGCGCTTCGACCCGGGCTTTGACGTCCCCAAATCGCACTACGGCCTCACCCTGCGCCAGATGGAGGCGCTGGGCGTGCACGAGCTGGGGATGCGGAGCCACGTCGACCCGGTGAGGGCGTGGGATGGCGGCGGAGGGGCCGCCGGGCGCGCGCCGGGCGCGGGCGGCCGCGGCGGCCGCCGCGCCGCCCGCCACGCCCGCGGGCACCGTGTCGCTCGCTCCCGGGCGGGGTGGAGGGCGCCCGCGACGCCGGACCGCGCCGCGACAGCGCGCCGACGCCGCGCCCGCCCACCGCCTTCCAGACCACCCTCGGCGCGTCCGCCCACTACTCGACCCCCCTCTCCGCCTCCAACCGCATGTCCGCCCCCATGGCCATGGCCGGCGGCACCCCCGGCCGCGGCGGGGGCGGCGTGGTGGGCTCGCGGGCGGGCCGCCGCGCGCCGCCCGACCTCCCGTCGCTCCTCATGGACGCCCGCATCGTGTACCTCGGCCTGGCCATCACGCCGGAAGTGACGGAGCTGATCGTGTCGGAGCTGCTGTGGCTGAATTACGCCAACCCGGACAAACCGGTGTCGATCTACATTCAGTCGACCGGGTCGCAAACGCCAAACGGGGACGCGATGGCCCTCGAGCAGGAGGCGTACGCCATCGTGGACACCATGAACTACGTCAAGGTCGGTGGGGGGTCGGGGGGGGGGGGGGGGGGCGGGGGCCCCCCCCCCCCCCGCCCCCGCCCCCCCCCCCCCCCCCCCCCCCCCGCCCCCCCCCCCCCCCCCCGCCCCCCCCCCACGTGGCCCAGAACGCTGGAACCCCCCTCACCCCGACCCCGGCCCCGGCCCCACCCCCCAAAACGCCTCAGCCCGACGTCTACACGATCGCCATCGGCCAAGCCCTGGGCTCCGCCGCCCTCATCCTGGCCGCCGGCAAGCAGGGCGCGCGCTACGTGCTGCCGCACGCGCGCGTGCTGGTCGCGCCGCCGCGGCTCAACCGGTGAGGGAGGGGAGAAGAGAAGAAAAAAAGGCTGGAGAGAGACGAGGGGGGGTGGGGGTCGGGAGGGGGGTGCGTTGGGGCCGGCGTCGAGCCCCCCGAATGCGGCGCACACCCATTCCGACGCCCGTGTCCACCCCTCTCCTTTGCAGTGCTTACGGGCGGACGACGCAGATGATGATCAAGGCGAACGAGCTCGAGCGCACGACCGACGACTACGTCACGCTCATGTCCCGCTACACGGGTTACCCGAAGGCCTTCATGCGCAAGATCGTGGGCCGCAACCGGTGGCTGTCGGCGGAGGAAGGTGAGGGGGGGGAGAGGGGTGGTGGGGTCCGAAAATAAAAACTCTTCTTCCTCACCCCATCCCCTCTCCTCGCCTCCAGCCATCGGCGCCCGCATCGCGGACAAGATCTACAACCCCGGCGCGGACGCGCGCATGGCCAAGGACCGCGCCGACTTTGAGCGCATGATGAAGGCGCGCGCGGCGGCGGACGAAGCCGCGCGCCAGGCGTTTGAAGAGGCCAAGCGCAAGGCGCAGGAGGAGGCGGACGGGGAGGGGGGTGGCGGGGCGGACGCGGGCGTGTGAGAGGGGCGAGGAGGCGGTTGCAGCCCTCTCTCTCCCGCGCCTCCGTCACTCGCCGCCGCCATAGCCCGCCGCCACCCGCTCCCCCACCTCCTTCAAGTACTCGGCCTGCACCCGCTGCGCGTAGGAGCCGGACGGGAGCCCCAGCGCGACGCGCTCGCTGCGGCGGCGCAGCGCCGCGTCGACCGCGCCGCGCGGCACGCCCGCCGCGACCGCCTCCGCGATGCGCGCCCCCCAATCTTTCTCCGGCGCGGCCAGCACGGCGTGCAGAGCGGCGTCGGCGGCGGCGGTGGGGGCGGGGGAGGGGGCGAGGGCGCGCGCGGCGTAGAGTTGGAGCGCGGTCTGGATGAGGGCGACGACCCCCCCTTCCCCATCGCCGGACGCTTTGCGCATCCAAGCAAACGTGTTGGAGAGGAAGGCTTCGTCCAGGAGGTCGGCGCGCGCGTCGAGGGCCTGGGGAGGGGAGGGGGGCGAGGGGTGGGTGGAGGGTCGAGCGGCGGCGCGCGCGCTCTCCGGGGCGGGGGCCGGCCCCCCCCCCCCCCCCGCCCCCCCCGGCGGCGGGGGGGGGGGGGGGGGGGGGGGGGGGGGGGGGGGGGGCGGGGGGGGGGGGGGGGGGGGGGGGGGGGGGGGGGGGGGGGGGGGGGGGGGGGGGGGGGG
>Ga0315284_10002033_pt1 | contig 29005 bp, 25 predicted proteins | sample YL17G09_16_MG_FD_203696 | JGI IMG/M metagenome (GOLD analysis project Ga0315284, IMG submission 203696) | Sediment microbial communities from Yellowstone Lake, YNP, Wyoming, USA - YL17G09_16 | ecosystem: Environmental > Aquatic > Freshwater > Lake > Sediment | place: USA: Wyoming | collected...
GGCATGCGGCCTCCCTTGCCTTAAATCCACATGCCTCAAAGTATAACCTGTCAACTATCTCCCGTCACTGTTTTGTCAATTATGTGTCGTCAACGCACATTTCATCGGTGGGCGGGGGTGGCTCATATAGAGAGCGTCAGGTCACACCGTCGCAAACTCAACGACTGCAGAACCCGACGCGACTACCCAAAGTCGGCGACCTCGATGCGGCGCTCTTCCAGTACGCGCAACATCGTGCGGCCCACCAAGCCGGTGGCGCCAATGAGGGCCAATTTGAGCTTATTGGATTTCATAGAAAAAGATCGGCGGGGGTATGGCCCCCGCCGATAGGTGCTCAACTCTATCGGTGAATTTTAAACCTTAGTCCTCGTGCTCGGTTCCCTCATCTTTGACCAATCCTTTGGCCTTGAGCTCTTCATACCACAGTGTGTGATGTTCCTTCACCTCGCGGGCGCTCATCTTGCCGGTCAGCCAGGTCCAGCTCATGGGGTACATCTCGGGATGGAAGATCACGAAGAAAAAGTGCCAGACGATGATGGCCAAGGTGGCCAGCCAGGCTTCGTAGTAATGTATCGTCTGCGATACCTCCACCGCCCAGACCGGCAGGTAGTTCATGAACGCCACGGGGAACCACAGAACAAAACCGGTGAAAGCCATGATGAACGTGCCCCAAACCAGCGCCCAGTATTCGCCTTTCTGGCTGTACTCGTAGCGATTGAACCGGGGCTTGGTCTTCCCTATTCCCAGGTAATAAGTCAGACTGTCCCAAACGTCGCGGGCGTCTTTCCAGGTGGGGAGCAGGGCGACCAACTCTTCGCGACCGCGCCGGTTGAAGATGATATAGCCGATGTGCACGATGCCAAAAATCACCAGCAGCACGGCCATAATGCGATGGACGGTACCGCGCGCGACTTCGGTCATTCCGAAGAAATTCAGGATATTCACCCACCAGGCGTCGGGGAATTTCAGAGCGAAGCCGGTCACCGCCAGACCGATGAAGGTAAAGGACAGCACCAGATGTTGGATTAACTGCATGACGTCGAAGCGCGTCACCTGCTGTCCGGCCGCCTGCTTCGCCCGGGCGCGCAGGATATGCCAATTCAGAATGATCAAATTATGCAGCACCATGCCGCCGATAATGACCACCAGCAGAATGATATAGACATTACGCACGGCGGCGTTGATGGGGCTTTCTAACCGGCCCAGCTTGGCATGCGTGTAGGATTGGGCGAAATTGGCCGAGGCTCCTTCATGGCACTGGCCGCACGTTTTGACGACATTGGCAGCGTTCACGGTTGAAGTGCTGTCCTGCTGCGGCTGGACGTCATGACTGGTGTGGCAGTTCACGCATGTGGCGGCGCGCTTGGATTGCCATTTGACGGCCAGACCGTGATAGCTATCCTCGTAGGTGGTGACGACGGTGCCCTCTAATCCGTACTTGGCGATGATGGTGGGATTGTTATGGCAACGAGCGCAGGTTTCCTCGGCCTGGCGTGATCCGGAAGTCGGACTATCGGGATTTTCGGGGGAGAGAATTTGATGTTCTCCGTGACAGCCGGTACAGGTGGGACTGTCGGATATTCCAGCCTTCAGGGCGCGACCATGGATCGAATTTAGATATTCGTCCTTTATGGATGGATGACACTCGCCGCAAGTGGTGGCAATATTATTGACGTTGATTGTTGATGTAGCATCGCCGGCGCCCTTGAGCGAATGGTCGCCATGACAATCCAGGCAGGTGGCGGCTTTCTCCATCCCCCGGCTGACAGCCTGACCATGCACGGAGGATTCATACGTCATGGCCGCTCGAGGCATGCGGATCATCCCTTCTGCCATGACCGCCAGCTCTCCGTGACACTTCCCGCAGGTCTTGTGAATATTGCGGCGGGCAATCATGGATTCCGGATTATCGGCGGCCAGAATGCGATGATCCCCGTGGCAGCCGGTACAATCAGGAGCATCATTGATGCCTTTGGCCAACGCATATCCATGAAGAGAGTGCTCATAGTCCTTCTCAATCTTCTCATGGCAGCCGCCGCAGGTGGCGCGGTTACGGCCCCTCTGCTGGTAGACCTGGTGACCCGTATGGCATCTATAGCAGACGTCGGACGGGCTATGGCCTTGAGCAAAGGCGGATCCATGAACGGATGAGGCAATCTGCTCGGCGCGGCCCTCATGACAATTCTGACAGGCGGCATGAGCATGCGCCTTGCGGGTGACGCTGTGTGTGCCGCCATGGCAACCGACGCAATCGGGAGCATTGGCCTTGCCCTCGGTTCGGGCCTTACCGTGCGGTCCAGAGTCATAGGCATCGGCCTGCTTGGGATGGCAATCCTGGCAACCACCTTGGTGGCCGGCCTTGAGCGGTCTTAGACTATGCGTGCCATGACATTCCACGCAGACCGTGCCCTCGCTTCCATGAGCGCTGCTGGCCAGCATCTGGCTTACTGGTTTGTGGCAACTCAGGCAAGCCTCCTTTGCCTTTGTCCCACTCGCCATGGAGTGCGATTCGCCGTGACAGCTCAGACAGGTGGGCGCGTCCTTCCGGCCCTGCCGCAGCAACTTGCCGTGTGGACTCGCATAATAGACATTTTCCACATCCTGGTGGCAGGCGACGCAGGCAGCCGGCTTAGGAGGATTGACATGAGGATATTCCTTGACACCCGCCAGATCAGCGTGGCAATCTACGCAGGAGATTCCCGCCCGGCCGTGCTGGCTGGCGTTGACCTCCCGAATGTCCACGAATAACTTCTTGCCGGAATCACTTTTCAGACCGGGATCGCTGTGACATTCGAGGCATTCATTCGCTTCCTGCGCGGCCCCGGGCCAAGCCGCCAGGCTGCAAGCGAGCAAGGTGATCGAACAGAATCCGATCCGAACCATCCAACGGAGCCATTTGATTCGCATGGTTGTACCTAAATTTGGGCGTTCTTATGCCATTAGAAATTGCGGGGAGCCAATTCTATGAGTCGTGGTCCGGGGCGATTGGGAAGGATTAAGCGATGCTCGGTGAAGGCGGGATCGGCCTCCGCAGTCCGACCTCGCGCTCCCACCACTCCACGGCCTCCTCACCGTGAAGCAGATTCTCCAGCTCTTCTTCGGGATCGGACGGATCAATTAAAATAATCCAACCAACCCCGTACGGGTCCTCCAAAAGGATCGACAAATCCTCATGCAAATCCTGATTAACACCGACAATTTCACCCGACAACGGGGCAAATAGGAGCTTGCGCAAGCCGGAGCCTCGAAAGAGACCGCAGGCCTCATCCTGGGAGATCTCGTCACCCTCCGTGGGCAGATCCAGGGCCGCGATGGAGCCGAGATCCTTCAAGAATAGTTCATCCACGCCGAGGCGATAGAGGGTTTCGCCTTCGCGCTTGACCCAGGCGTGTTCGCGATGGAAAAAGAGATTTTCAGGAAAAGGATACATCTCAATTGAGAATGCCGAGATTCGAGTAGGGGCGCAGCACGCTGCGCCCCTACATGCGATTCGCGCCAAGGGGCGCACAGCCGTGCGCCCCTACACGTGGATCCTAGACCAGACCCTGTTCGATCATGCTGTCGGCCACCTTGACGAAGCCGGCAATGTTGGCTCCGTTGACATAATTGCCGGGAGTGCCGTATTCTTCGGCGGCGGCCCAGGCGGCGTCGTGAATCGCCTTCATGATACCCTTCAGGCGGCTGTCTACTTCTTCGCGCGTCCAGGCCAAGCGCAGGCTGTTCTGCGACATTTCCAGACCGGACGTAGCCACGCCGCCGGCGTTGGCGGCCTTGCCCGGGCCGTACATGATGCCCGCCTTGATGAAGGCATTGACCGCTTCCGGCGTCGAGGGCATGTTGGCGCCTTCCGCCACCACGGTACAGCCGTTCTTCATGAGGGCTTTAGCATCCTCGCCGTCCAGCTCATTTTGCGTGGCGCTGGGCAGCGCGACGTCGTACTTGCCGCTCTTCCAGAGGCCGGCGCCTTCGTGGTATTCGCACTTGAACTTCTCGGCGTATTCCACGATGCGGCCGCGCTTAACATTCTTCAGATCCATAACCCAGGCCAATTTGGCGCGATCGAGGCCCTTGGGATCAATGATGAAGCCCTGAGAATCCGACAGCGTCATGGGGATGCCGCCCAAATCCAGCACTTTTTCCACGGCGTATTGAGCCACATTGCCGGAACCCGAGATGGCCACCTTCTTGCCCTTGAAGCTTTCCTTGCGCTTCTCCATCATGAACTGGGCGTAGTAGACGGTGCCATAGCCGGTGGCTTCGGGGCGAATCAGACTGCCGCCCCACTTGGGATCCTTGCCGGTCAGCACGCCTTCAAAGCGATTGACCAGCTTTTTATACTGACCGAAGAGAAAGCCGATTTCGCGGCCGCCCACGCCGATATCGCCGGCGGGGACGTCGGTATCCGCGCCGATGTGTCGAAAGAGCTCGTTCATGAAGCTCTGGCAGAACTTCATGACTTCGTTATTCGATTTGCCCTTGGGATCGAAATCCGATCCGCCCTTGCCGCCGCCCATGGGCAGCGTCGTCAAGGCGTTTTTAAAGATCTGCTCGAAGGCCAGAAACTTCAGCATCCCCAGCGTGACTGTGGGATGGAAGCGCAGGCCTCCCTTGTAGGGTCCTATGGCCGAACTAAATTCAATTCGATAGCCCCGGTTGACCTGGATTTCACCACGGTCGTCCAGCCAGGGCACGCGAAACATCAGCACTCGTTCCGGCTCGGTGATGCGCTCCAGAATACGATGCTGGGTGTACTTCGGATGCCGATCGAGGACGGGCGCTATGGAGTGAAGAACCTCGGTGGCGGCCTGAATGAACTCGGGCTGAGCGGGGTTTTTGACCTCAAGCTGCTTGAGGAATTCCTTTACCATGTGCTGGCTCCTTTGAGTTGTATAGAGAACGATGTTGAAGGGGTTCAGAAATTATTAGTGAAGAATATAACGAAAAGACTTCGCGGATTCAAAGCGAATTTTGCAGGTTTTATGAATTGAGAGCGGCAAGCAGTGATGGGTGGGATTAGAATTCTCGCGGGAAAAATCCCTTATCATCCCGCACGGGAGAAAATCCGGGCATCTCCTCCAGGCGTTTCAGCATGGTCAATTGCTTGCGGGATAGCTTTGGCGGAAGGATGAGGCGGTACTGCACCAGCAAATCGCCGCAGTTTCCATCGGCGGCCGGCAGACCGCGCGAAGGGACTTTGAGGGTGCCTTCCGACTTTAGGCCGGGAGTGATTTTGAGGTGCACTTCGCCGTCCAGGCTAGGCAGGCGCAGATCGGCGCCTTCCATTCATTGCGAAAGCGTGATGGGGCAGTTATAGATCAGATCAGAGCCGCGGCGCCCGAGATAGGAATGAGGCTTCTGCAGGATAATGACTTTAATATCGCCGGATTCGCCTCCGGCCAAGCCTTCGTGGCCCTGTCCCTTGATGACCATTTGATGGCGGTCTTCCACGCCGCCGGGAATGCCGATGTTGACGTAGTGTTCCTGAATGTCGCGTCCGCGGCCGCCGCATGAGGGACAAGGTTTGTTTCGGACAGATCTGGAACCATCGCACTTGCGGCAGCGCATCGTGGCGCCTTTCATGCCGCGGCGCAGGCGAATCAGATCGGGCACGCTGCCGGTGCCGTGACAGGCCGGACAGACGCCATTGGTCTGACCGCCATCAAAGCCGGTCCCGGCGCAGGCGGCACAGTTGCACTGGCGGCGGATTTTCACCTTCTTGACGACGCCCACCGCAATCTCCTCGAGGCTCAAGTGCAAACGCACCACAATATCCTGCCCCGCCTGAGGACGATCCGGGCGACTTTCGCTTCGCTGCCAGCGCCGGGCATTTTGCAGGATGGTCTCGAAGCCGTTTTCGCGCAGGTAAGACACCCGGCGGACGGGATCGGAGAGTACCCAATAAGCGGCGACGATCTCCTTGAAGCGGTCGGCGGCGGCAGGGTCATCCGGATTGTGGTCGGGGTGCAGAATCTTGGCCAACTGGCGGTAGGCGGATTTGATATCCTGCTCGTCCGCGCCCCAGGACAGACCTAAAATGCCGTAGAGGTTTTTTGCAGGCATTAATTTAAGTATAATTGAAGCCCACAAAAAAAGCAAGAAAAATGGGGGAAATTGGGAGGGGTTGGGATTTAGGGGGTTAGGGGTTAGTCGGGTGGCCAGGCCAGCTCGCTGGCCTGGTTTATTATAAACAGGCTGTCTTTGGGCTGAACCCGGCCGAACAAGTCTCGAAGGGATCCTTGCATCGTTGCGTCGGGTTCCTGTCCGCCTCCTGGCGGATTGCCCGATAGGGTGTGACCCGACGCCCCTATGCCGTCAGGTCACCGTCCGCCGCGGCGGACTAAAGACCTGACGGAACATATATGGGTGGGCGAATCCAGGGAGCAATAATTCGACTAACCGCCAAAATTTCCCTTGACTTTCGCCCAAAATTTCACTATATTGCACTATCAGCCATTTTATACAGGAGGTCTTCATGCGTAGAATAACGCTTACTTGCTTTGCTTGGCTGCTCATCCTGCTGGGCCTCACTGGCTTCGCCGCCGCGCAGAATGTTACCATCCCGATATCTGCCTCCAGCAGCAAATTGAACAATCTCCGCCCCGGGTTCGCACCCGCGCCTGTTTGGGTCATCGATTCAGACGGCAAGCCTTGCCTCCCACCGCCCATAGACAGCTCCCAGCCGGACACCATCAAATACGACATCGGCGGGTCCACCTATCTCTATGGCCCAAGCAACCTCTGGGGAATTGTGCGGTTCACGGCCCCCTCGCTGTTTGAATTGCGCTGCCTCTATATCCAAATGCTTAATATCAACAGCGTAGACGACGGCATAGAGGTTTACGTTTATGACGATAATGGTTCGGGGCTCCCAGGTGCGCTAATCAGCGGCCCCTACTTCATTTCCGGACCACTGTTCCTCGGCTATACTTGGCTTGATGTGGAAATTGACCAGCCCTATCCAACCCTTGCAGCCAATCAGGATTTTTTTGTCGTCTTTGGTCCAGCCCCAACCGGACCGCCAAGTCAAGGTTGGTTTCTCTTCATCGATAGTAACGGCAATACGGAAAATCGTTCGGGTTACGGCATGAGCCAGCAGGGTCCCTGGTATTTTACATCGCTGCTCGGCGATCTGATAATCCGCGCTGGCGGAATACTAAGCGGCGGTCCGCAGAGTCTAACAATAGCACTTACGCCCATAAGTCCTCCTATCCAAATTCCCGCCACAGGCGGCGACTTCAGCTACAACATCGCGGCCAGCAATCCGGACACGGCAACGCAAAGGTTTAGCGTGTGGTGCATGGTCACTCTGCCCAATGGCAATCCCTATGGGCCGGTTTTGGGGCCGGTCACCATTACCTTGAATCCTGGGCAAACACTGGAGCGGCTGAGGATACAGACTGTGCCTGCGGGAGCGCCGCAGGGGAATTACGATTTCAATGCCTATATCGGCGTTTACCCAGACAGTATATGGGACAGCGATACTTTTCCTTTTGAAAAATCGGGAGCGGGGGGTGTGGAGCATTGGGTGGCTCTATATAATGGACCAGCAAATGACTATGATGTAGCCTATGGCTTGGCTGTTGATCAAGCAGGCAATGTCTACGTGACCGGGCTAAGCGTAGGCATTGGGTCTGGGGTAAGTGATTATGCGACGATCAAGTATAATTCCGCTGGAATGCAGCAGTGGGTTGCACGATATGCCGGTCCTTGGGAAGACAGTCCATCCGGCGGCATTGCATTGGACCTCGAGGGAAACGTTTATGTGACCGGTTATAGCGATCAGGGACCGGCAGGCTATGTTGCCAACTATGCCACAATCAAATACGACAACTCCGGGAATCAGCAATGGGTGGCCGAATATGATGGGCCGTCAAATGGAAACGATTACGCGAATGACGTTGCTGTCGATCAAGCAGGCAATGTTTATGTGACGGGTGCGAGTGTAAGTATCACTTCGTATGACTACGCGACAATTAAATATGATTCTCTTGAAAATCAGATATGGGTCGCGAGATACAATGGCACTGGAAATTCCTCTGATGGTGCAGATTGCATTGCTCTTGATTCTGCTGGAAATGTTTATGTGGCTGGCTCGAGCGAGGGAGGATCTCAAACGGGATATGACTATGTTGCCATTAAATATGACTCCATGGGAAATCAACTCTGGGTGGCTCGCTACAGCGGACAGGGAGCGGCCTATGATGAGCTTTCTTCCCTCGCGTTGGATGGCAATGGCAATGTCTATTTAACTGGTGTGAGCGATGGTGGCGTAACGGAATATGACTTTGCCACAGTCAAATACGATTCCTCCGGCAATCAACTCTGGGTGGCTCGCTACAACGGGCCAGCAAATAGTTACGATTTTGCCAATTCACTTGCGTTGGGTAGCAATGGAGACGTTTACGTAACAGGTTCCGCCTGGTTCAACCTCACTGCCCCTGATTACGTCACAATTAAATACGATACTTTTGGCAATCAGGTATGGATCGTCAGTTATGATGGGCCTGGGAACTCAGAAGATAATGCCTGGTCCGTTGCTCTGGATTTATCAGGAAATGTATATGTAACTGGCAATAGTACTGGTGACTCCTCGACTGGTGTTGATTACGCCACGATAAAATATAATGGTGAGGGTAATCAAATTTGGGTATCCAGATTCGATGGTTCAGCCAATGATTGGGATGGAGCCGGATGGATTGCCCTTGATGCCACTGGGCACGTCTATGTCGCTGGCGCAAGCGATACTGATCCCAGTAATCTAACAAATTATGACTTCTGCACCATCAAATATTCCGGTGGCAACATAGACAATTGGCTGCCGGTGGAGGCCACAGTCTTGGGTCAGCCACTGCCGCAGGAATTCGCTCTGCATCAGAATTATCCCAACCCCTTCAATGCCTCCACAGTTCTCAGTTACCAGTTGCCAGTTGCCAGCCACGTCAAATTGGAGGTTTTTGATATTACTGGACGCGCTGTAGGGGCGCAGCATGCTGCGCCCTTACCCCTGGTGGACGGCTGGCGGACGGCGGGGGAGCATGAACTGACCTTCGATGCATCCGATCTGCCGTCGGGAATGTACTTCGCCAGGCTCGAGGCTGGAGACTATGCGGGGGTGCAGAAGCTGATTCTGCTGAAATGATCTTTGGAGTGCGGAGCCTTGGCTCCGCTATCAATAGCGGCAGCAAGCTGCCGCACTCCCAAAGTTCACAACCAGGCGGCCAAAGGCCGCCTGGTTCATATTTCATAACTCATAATTCATAACTTCACAACGATTTCGCTTGATTTTCCCGCACTTAGGAAGTATAATAAAGGGATATGGCCGATCCTTCCGTCGTCATCGTCAGAAATTTATCCGCGGAGCCCGAAGCGCGGCAGGTGTACGCTCGCATGGGCTTCAAGCCGCACAAGGCCGACATCCCCGAGGCCATGAAGCCGCTGGTGGTGGAGGCGATGGCGCTGGGGCGGGATCTGGCCAAGCCCATCGCTTGCTTCTGCACGCATCCGGTCAAGGAGATTACGGATGGACGGCTTTTAATAGACTCTGCTTTTGACATTACGAGCGAGAAGGCCGCGGCTCGCATGACGGGCTGCGCGGAGATTTATTTGATGGCCGTAACCATCGGCCACGATTTGGACGCCAAAGTGGCGGAACTATCCCAATCCGGCGACATGACGCGAGCCTTCCTGCTGAACGCCTACGGCTCCGAAGCCGCCGAGGCTTTGATGGAATCGCTGAACCGCGAAATCACGCGGCAGGTCGAATCGCGCGGCATGACGACTACCAAGCGCTACAGCCCGGGCTACGGCGATTGGCCTGTAACCGCTCAGCGCGATCTGCTGGGGCACCTGGGCGCCGAGCGCATCGGCATCCGCTTGACCGAAAGCTGTCTGATGATCCCGGAAAAGTCGGTTTCGGCGATTATCGGGGTGAAGCCGTCAGCACCCCAATAAATTGGGGTGCTCCCCAAAATCCAATTGGCTAAAGCCAATAATAAGAAAAAAGCTATATCAGTCTCTTCAGAGACTTGAGTCAAAGGAGCACCCGAATTCATTCGGGTGCCAAGAGCATCGAATTTGATCTCACGCGAACATTTCCGCCATCGCGCGGAACACGAAATCATCATTCTGGACGGCGGGCTGGGGGTTCTGCTCCAGCAGCGCGGCCTGGGCATTGGGCAGGCTCCCGAAGAGCTGAACCTGACCCGGCCTGACGTCGTCGAGGCCTGCCAGCGGCAGTTCGTCGAAGCCGGAGCGCAGATTCTTCTCAGCAACACCTTCGGCGGATCGAAGATCAAGCTGGAAGAGCACGGCCTGGCCGAGCGTCTGGATGAAATCAACCGCAGCGCGGTCGCCATCGCCCGGCGAGCGACGGCGGGTCACGCAGTCTGGATTGCCGGTTCCATCGGCCCGGGCGGAAAGTATCTGAAGCCGATCGGCAGCCTTGATTTCAAACCCGCCTATGATTCCTTCGCGGCTCAGGTGAAGAGCCTGGCCGCCACGGATGCGGATCTTCTGATCATCGAAACCATGTCGGACATCCGCGAAGCCCGCGCCGCGCTGATGGCGGCGCGCGAAAATTTCGCCGGTCCCATCATCGCGCAGATGACTTTCGGCGATGGTCGCAACACCATCACCGGCACCGATCCGCTGACCGCTCTGACGGTTTTTGAATCGCTTGGGGCGGACGCATTCGGCATCAACTGTTCGACCGGGCCGGAGGAGATTCTCGAGGCAATTAAGCTCGTCCTATCGAAGACTTCGTTGCCGCTTTCCGTTGAACCCAACGCCGGCATGCCGCGCATCCATCAAGGACGCACCTGCTTTCCCGCCAGCCCTGAGCACATGGCCGACTATGCCGTGAAATTCGCCGAAGCCGGAGTATCCCTGATCGGCGCTTGCTGCGGAGCCGGCCCGGATCACATCCGCGCCATCGCGCAGGCGCTGCAAGGCCGTAAACCGGGCAAGCGGCAGATCGAACCGCCCCGCTCGCGGCTGACATCGAGAAGCCGCACCGTTGAAATTGGACTCGACCAGCCCACCCGGATTATCGGCGAGAGGATCAATCCCACCGGACGCAAGAAGCTGCGCGAAGAGATCAAAGCGGGAAAATTCGCGCTGGTGCGCCAGGAGGCGGTTGATCAAGTCAAGGCCGGGGCCGACATTTTAGACGTCAACGTCGGCGTTCCCGGAATTGACGAAGCCGACGCCATGCGGCGAGCCATTCAGGAGGTGCAGAAAGCAGTTGAAGTTCCGATTTCCATAGACTCGAGCAGCGTGGCGGCCCTGGAAGCCGCACTGGAAGAGATCGAAGGCAAGCCGCTGATCAATTCCGTCACCGCCGAAGACGATAAGCTGGCTAAAGTCCTGCCGCTGGCAAAACGCTTCGGCGCCGCCGTTTTGGGATTGACTCTTGACGACCGCGGCATCCCCGAAACCGCGGATGAACGCCTCGCCCTGGCCCGCAAGATCGTCAATGCCGCCCTCGAGATGGGCATTCGGCGGGAAGACGTCTTTATTGATCCGCTGACGCTGACCGTCAGCGCCGAACCGAAGCGCTCGGCGGAGACGCTGAAAGCACTGCGTCTGATTAAGTCGGAATTGGGGGTGACGACGGTGATGGGCGTCTCCAACGTCTCGTTCGGACTGCCGAATCGCTCGCTGGTCAACCGCGCCTTTCTGGCGATGGCGCTGGAGAACGGCCTGGATCTGCCGATCACCAACCCGTTCAGCGAATCGGCGATGCAGACCCTTCACGCCTGCAATTTGCTGCTGAATCGCGATCCGGGGGCAAAACGATTCATCGAAGTTTACGGCGGTGCCGAAGAGGAGAAATCGAGGGGGCAGTCGGATGCACGCACCTTGGAACAGAAGCTGTTCGATGCCATTCTTCACGGCAACCGCGACGCCATCGCCGATCTGGTGAACCAGGCCCTGGCGGATGGCTGGGAAGCCCTTAAGGTGAATGAGCAAGTCCTGATTCCGGCTCTGCAGGAGGTTGGCCGCCGCTTCGATAAGAAAGAATTCTTCCTGCCGCAGGTGATTCTGGCCGCCGAGACCATGCAGACCGCCTTCGCCATACTGAAGGAGCTCTTTCCAGCGGGAGAAGCTCAGCATCGCGGGCGGGTCATTCTGGCCACCGTTAAAGGCGACGTGCACGACATCGGCAAGAATATCGTTTCCACCGTCCTGCAAAACTACGGCTGGGACGTGGTGGACTTGGGCAAGAACGTGGATGCCCGCGAAATCGTGGCGCAAGCGAAGGCGTTGGCAGCCGATTTCGTCGGTCTCTCCGCGCTGATGACAACCACGATGGTCGAAATGGGAGCCATTATTCACGACTTGAAAGCGGCGGGAATTCCGGTCAAGGTTCTGGTTGGCGGAGCCGTCGTCAGCCAAGATTTCGCCGACGAAATCGGCGCCGACGGCTACGGCAAGGATGCCATGGAAGCGGTGAGGATTGCGGACTTGCTAATTAAATGAATTTCACCGACCTCATCGCTCGCAAGCAAGCAGGTCAAGAACTGTCCGCCTCCGAGATCGAAGCGGCCGTGCAGTCCTACTCCAACGGCATCATCCCGGACTACCAGATGGCCGCGCTGCTCATGGCTATCTATTTTCAAGGAATGAGCCTTCGCGAAACGGCCGATCTGACTCGGGCTATGATCAATTCCGGGCAGAAAATGGATTTAACCAGGGTTTTGGGCAAGAAGGTGGACAAGCATTCGACCGGCGGTGTGGGCGATAAAGTCTCGTTGATCGTCGCGCCGATTGTGGCCTCCCTGGGGGTGCCGGTACCGATGATTTCCGGGCACGGCCTGGGTCACACCGGCGGCACCTTGGACAAGCTGGAATCCATCCCTGGCTTCCGCACCGACCTGAGCGTGGATGAGTTTGTCCGCCAGGTCGCTGACATTGGCTGCGCGCTGATCGGCCAAACCGCCGACATCGTTCCTGCCGACCGCAAGATGTATGCTTTGCGCGACGTGACCTCGACCGTGCGATCTCTTCCTCTAATCGCCGGCAGTATCCTCTCCAAGAAGGTCGCGGAGGGCGCCGATGCACTCTTGCTTGATGTCAAATTCGGCAGCGGTGCGGTATTTTCGAACTTGGATGACGCCCGGAAGCTGGCACAGCATCTGGTTGGCATAGGAACCGAGCTGGGGCTGGAAGTTCGCGCGCTCCTGACCGATATGGATCAACCTTTGGGGATGGCGGTGGGCAACTGGCTGGAAGTCGTGGAATGCGTGCAGGTCATGAAGGGGGAAGCGCGGCCAAAGGATCTGGTGGAACTCAGCCTGGCGCAGTCGGCGCTCATGCTGATGATGGGCCAGAAGGCGCAGGGTTATCGAAGCGCCTACCAGTTGGCAGAAGCCGCTCTCGATTCAGGCAAGGCTTGGTCGAAGTTTGCAGAAATCACCCGGCGGCAAGGCGGCGATATCCGCTATCTGGAAAATCCTGCGCTCTATCGAAAGGCGGGCGTCAGCCGAACGATCAAGGCGGATAAGGCGGGATTCATTGCCAAGCTCGAAGCGCTGGCCATCGGACAGGCTGCCGTCAGCTTGGGAGCCGGCCGGCGGCAGAAAGAGGATCGTATTGACTACACGGCAGGCATCCTGCTGCGCTGCAGAATCGGCGATAGAGTCGCCCAAGGAGATCCCATCGCTACGATCTATTCCGCTGGCGAGGAAAAGATCAAGGCCGTTATGCCAGCTCTGGTTGCGGCCTTCGGAATCTCTCAGGAACCCCCAGCCCCTCGACCGCTGATCCTGAGCATGATCACGCCTGATGGAGAATCCATTTGGCCACCGGCAGACTGAATCCTCCGAGGGCACGAAGTGCTCCTTCGGAGAGTCCTTCGGACCGAATCCTGAATCCTGAATCTCGATGGACATTCTGGCCAGTTTCAAAGATACTCTTGCCGTGATGCAGGCCGAACAGATCTTGACTCGTCGCGGCATCCCGTTTGAAACCGTGCCTCACAGCCGCCTGGACCGCAGCCGCTGCGGCCTAGGCATCCTCTTCGATCATTCCTACCTTGAAAAAGCCCGCCAAGCGCTGGCCGAAGCCCATGTAGAGGCTGAATTCGAACCGCAACCGGAATCCCCCCAGAAAAATCAATAAATGATTGACAACTATAGCTTTTCTATCTATATTTTTCCAAGCGTTTCGCTCCCTGGGATAGAAAGACCGGAGGTTAAGGGTTATGTCGGAGGCGGCCTTGTCAAACGGCACCGTAAAATGGTTTAACAAGAACAAGGGATACGGATTCATCCGCGCCGAGGGTGAACGGGATATCTTTGTTCACTTCTCTTCCATCAAAGGCAAGGGCTACCGCGTTCTGGATCAGGGCGACGAAGTTCTGTTCGACCTCGTTCAGACGCCCAAGGGGCCGCAGGCCTTTAATGTGAAGAAGCTCAACAACGGCGCGCCGGAAGAACCGGGCAGCCCATCCGAGACACAGAGCAATTAATTCCAAGCCCATGGTCGCGGGCGATTTTTGGGGATCAATAGAGTTGGGGGGACGCGCCGGGTGCTTTGCATCCGGCGCGTTTATTTGCGGTCGTTCAAATTCAGGGCGCCCGCCATAATGCGCAGCGCATGCAGGGAGCGCAGCTCTTGGCCGCGCCGCCGGAGCAGGCCGTGCAGATGCATGAGGCAAGAATCATCCAGCGCGGTGATCAATTGCGCGCCGGTGCTTTGTATGGCAGAAAGCTTATCCAAACCGATGGCCGTGGATAGCTCGGGGAACTTCACGGCAAAAGTCCCGCCGAAACCGCAACATTCCTCCGCCCCGGGTGGAATGACCAGATCCAATCCCGAGATACTTTGGAGCAAGACCCGCGGCTCCTCACGGATCCCCAGCTCGCGGCGAGCGTGGCAGGATTCATGCATCGCCACCCGCCCCTCGAACCGCCCGCCAATGCTCTTGATTCCGAGCTGGTGGTAGATGAACTGAGTGCCCTCGAAAATACGATGGCGAATCTTCTCCCACCGTTCCCTTCCCGCCTTCGAAAGATCCAGCTTGCCATAGAACACCTTGACCATGCTGACGCAGGATCCCGACGGCGCCACGATCCACTCGTACGGCTCGAACAAACGCAGGAAGCGTTCGGCCAGGGGGATCGCCAGGTCGCGGTAGCCGGTATTGAACGCCGGTTGGCCGCAGCAGGTCTGATGCTGGACATGGATCGGCTGCATGCCAAAATGGCGCAACAACGTAGCCAGGGCCATACCCGTTTCCGGGAAGATCTGCTCAGTGTAGCAGGGGATGAACAGGGCAACTTTGGTATTGGGGGCCAGCATTTTCTTGTATTCGGGACTGAGGGAAAAGGGGATTCGTATCAGGTTATACGAATCCCCCTTGGATAGGTGATGGGCGATTTGCGCGGAACATGCTAAACAGCAGCGGGCTTATTCAGATCCGTTTCGAGAACCTCCGTTACGGCTGCGATGGACTCGAATACCACTCCGGCGCGTTTAAAGAGATCCACGATCTGTTCCCGGCTGCCGGCCTGCCAGCAACAGATGGTCTTGCCGCTTTCGGCGTCCACATAGGCGCGTTCCATGTGCAGGGTCTGATCTTCCGCCGTCCGGCGGGCATTCATGACCTTCATTCACGCCCGCTTGACGTCCGCCTCGGGCAGGGGCGGCATGGTGATGAGGAATTTGGGCATGGGGACCTCAAACGATTTCGAAGTATTCGAACTTGTAGTCTATCGTGACCTTGAAGAGCTTCAAGAAACTCAAACCCAAGAGTCCACGAATCCCTGCGAGTCCGGGAATGTCAAGACATATAACTTCCACCTCCCGCGCCTGCAGATCGCCAATCGTCATGCTCAATACTCTCATTTTAGGGGCTTGAATGATGCCGTTTGCGGTGATAATCCCCTGACGATCTGCGACAATCGCGGGATCGTAGCCAGCCGCTTTCAGATCGCTCCAGGACACAGTGGTGAGAGCGGCTCCCGTATCCAGTATCATATCAACCCAGACGCTTCCCGCCGGACCTGCAACCTCGACATCTCTTACAACGAGGGGAATGCCGGCCGAAAATCGCATCAAGCCCCCAGAACGAAAAGGGCGGCATAGCCTTCAGGGATGGCTGGCCCGGCGAAGGTGATGTGCACGTTCGTCAAACCCTGACGGAGGAGCTCTTTGTCGAAAGCGTAGCGATCGCGGTGGTGCAGAATTACCTCACCCTCGGGATTTTTTCCCCTCCTCTTGGCGCGAAATGCGATCCACTGCCCCGCATATTTCTTTTTGGCTTCTTCGAGTCTCATAGGCTCCTCCCTCGCAGAAAGTATTTCAGCCAGCAGACTCTGGTCTTATCTATGTCCCCGCCATATAATCGCCGGCGTAGGCGACCTGCTCTCTCGTCAGGGAATCTATCTTGAGTCCCATGGTCGCCAGTTTGACTTTGGCGATCTGTTTGTCCTGTGCTTCGGGGATGTCGTACACCTGGTTTTTCATCTTCTTGCCTTCCCGCACCAGGCGAAGTTGCGATAAGAACTGATTGGCGAAGGACATGTCCATCACTTCGGACGGATGGCCCTCGGCTGCCGCCAGGTTCACCAGACGCCCTTGAGCCAGCAAGTAGATTCGGCGGCCGTCCTTCAGCGTGTATTCTTCGCAGTTATCCCGAATGGTGCGCTTGGACTTCGATAGGGCTTCCAGATCGCCGATGTTGATCTCCACGTCATAGTGTCCGGTATTGCAGACGATGGCGCCGTCTTTCATCTTCTCGAAATGGCGCTTGAGGATGACGTCTTTCATCCCCGTAGCCGTGATGAAGATGTCGCCCACTGCCGCCGCCTTGTCCATGGGCATGACGCGGAATCCTTCGAGCGTCGCTTTTAGGGCCTGAATTGGATTGACTTCGGTAGCGATAATGTTGGCGCCCATGCCGTTGGCGCGCACCGCGCAGCCGCGCCCGCAGTGGCCGTAGCCGGCTACCACGAAGTTCTTCCCAGCCAGAAGCACCGACGTGGCTCGCAGAATGCCGTCAATCGAAGATTGGCCGGTGCCGTAGACATTGTCGAAATCCCACTTGGTTTCGGCGTCGTTGACGGCGATGATGGGGTATTTCAAATCGCCGGCGGCGGCCATAGCCCGCATGCGGTGGACGCCCGTCGTAGTTTCTTCCGTTCCGCCGATGACGCCGGGGATGAGCTTCTGCTGACGCGTGTGCAGAGTCATGATGAGGTCAGCGCCATCGTCCAGAGTCAGCGTCGGTTTGAAGTCCAGGGTCCGCTCGATGCACCAGTAGAATTCCTCGACATTCATGCCATGCCAGGCGTAGATCGAAACGCCCGCTTTGGCCAGCGCCGCCGCGATTTCATCCTGTGTAGAGAGGGGATTACAGCCTGACCAGGCCACCTCAGCTCCCGCGGCGGTCAAGGTCTCAACGAGAACTGCCGTCTCCTTGGTTACATGCAGACAGCCGGCAATGCGCTGGCCCTTTAGGGGTTTGGTTTTGGAGTATTTCTCGCGCAGCGCCATCAGCACCGGCATTTTGGATTCCGCCCATTCTATTTTCATGCGGCCGGAATCGGCCATTTTAATGTCTTTGACTTTGTGATTCAATGTGGTCCTCAATTATGGTTTTAGACTAATCCCCCCAGCACCCCCCATTACGAAAGGGGGACGCGACGTTTCCCCCTTTTCTAAAGGGGGACAAAGGGGGATTATGGGAAATGTCAATGGTGTGATTTTCCTACTTACGCGCCTTTCTTCAATTCTCCCACCATGTCCAACCGCTCCCAGGTGAAGTCGTAATCTTCACGCCCGAAATGACCATAGGCGGCGGTCTTGCGAAAGATCGGGCGGCGCAGCTGCAGGCGATCAATGATGCCCGCCGGGGTCAGATCGAAATGCTTGCACACCAGCTCGAGAATGCGGTCATCGGGAATCTTGCCAGTGCCTTTGGTGTCCACCATGATGGAAACCGGCTCGGCCACGCCGATGGCATAGGCCACCTGAATTAAGCACTGATCGGCCAGTCCCGCTCCGACAATATTCTTGGCCACCCAGCGAGCCGCATAAGCCGCGCTGCGATCCACTTTGGTGGGATCCTTGCCCGAAAAGGCTCCGCCGCCATGAGTCGCCATGCCGCCATACGTATCCACGATGATCTTGCGGCCGGTCAGGCCGGCATCGCCCTGAGGCCCGCCGATCACAAAACGGCCGGTGGGATTGATATGATACTTGACCTGCTTCTCATCCAGCATGTCTTTGGGGATGACATGATGGATGATGTGCTTGATAACCTCTTCTCGAATCTGATCGTTGGTCACGTCCGGATTGTGCTGAGTTGAAACCACCACAGTCTCGACCCGCACCGGCTTGCCGTCCTGATAGCGCACTGAAACCTGCGCTTTTCCATCGGGTCGCAGAAATTTGATGATGTTCTTCCGGCGCGCTTCCGCCAGGCGCATGCACAACTGATGCGCCAGCGTGATGGGCAGGGGCATGAGGTTCGGGCTTTCATTGGTGGCATAACCCACCATCATTCCCTGGTCACCGGCGCCGGCGCGATCCACTCCCAGCGCGATATCGGCGGACTGCTGGTTAATGGAAGTCAGCACCGCGCAAGTCTCATAATCGAAGCCGTAATCCGCATTCGTATAGCCGATGTCCTTAATGACGTTCCGGGCGATGCTGGGAATGTCCACATAAGTCGTGGTGGTAATTTCGCCGCCGACCAGGCACAAGCCGGTCGTTACAAAGGTCTCGCAGGCCACGCGCCCGAAAGGATCTTCCTTAAAGACCGCATCCAGAACGGCGTCGCTGATCTGATCCGCTACCTTGTCGGGGTGCCCTTCCGTCACCGATTCCGACGTGAAGATAAATTCTGCCATCTCTTTCCTCTTTATGGTTTGGCTCATTTTAACTTTCAAATGAATACTTCCACCCGCACAACTCAACACCCGACCGCTGCGAGCTGAAAGCTGAGAGCTGTAAGCTGACAGCTTTTATCCTCCCAGCCTCATGCCGATGCGAAATCCCAAGCCGGAGAAATTTAGTTCCTCATGAAGCGGGAAGCCAGCTTCGCTCGATCCCTGACTGCGGCTCAAGGTGCAGCCGTTGTACAGAATTTCGCCCAGGATCGCCGAGGAGCTGCCTAAGGGATACTCCGCTCCGATCATCGCCTGCCAGCCGAAGCCGCCGTAGAGCCGGTTGTCCTTCGTGCCATTCAGATAATTCGCTTCGCGGCTGAAGAGCAGCTCGTAGCCGCCCGCGAGGCCGACGTAAGGAATCACGGGTGCGTTTGGCAGGATGCGCGCGTCAATGTGCACCATGATCGGCAGGCCGTACATGGAGTAGGATATTTCAATCTGCTCGATGGAGGGAGAAATTTGTCCCAGACTGTCCACTTCAGCCACCGCGGTTTTCTGAGTAAACCTGCGAATGAAGAGATCCGCGCCGATGCCGAAATCCACGCGCTCGTCCACCTGGCGGCCGGTCGAGATCCCCATGAGCAGGCCAGCCTTGGCATCCCGGGGATTGAATGTGCCGATTTTGATTTTCAAGACGGACTGGGAGTGCACCACGGATGATTGACAGATCATCAGCGCGACAGCGAAGAGAACAAATTTGCGCATAGACGAAACCTGAGCCTTTTTTTGGGGGTTAATAAAACGCGATTTCCGACTGATCGGAGATGCTCAATTTTTTAAAGGCGCCGCGCACCGAGGCTTCGCGGCCCACGATGGAGCGCTTGAGCAGAGCGCTCTCCACGCGCGCCTTGTCGCCGATGATGGAATCCATGACGATGGAGTTGACGATGACGGCGCCATCGCTGATGGTGGCCGCGGGGCCGATGATGGAATTCTCGATTCGGGCGCTGGGCGAAATAAATACGGGCGGGAGGATGATATTGTTTTTTCCGAAGCCGCTTTTTTCACCGCCGCTCGGCGCCTGCTGCTCCAGCAGATAGCGATTGGAGTCCAATAGCGTCTCGGGTGTGCCGCAATCGTACCAGCCTTCCACTGGAAAGACGCCGATCTTCTCGCCCTTCTGCACCATCAAGCGCAGCGCATCGGTGATCTGGTATTCGCCCTTGACCGTGATCTTCTTCTGGATGGTTTCCTCGATGCAGCTCTTCAGCAGCCCGCCCTTCTTGATGTAGTACAAGCCCACGATGGCTGAGCGACTGGGGGGATTTTGCGATTTCTCCACCAGGTTCGAAATCCAGCCATCCCTCAGTTCGACCACGCCGAAGCGCCGCGCATCCTCGACCTCTTTAATGCCCAACGAAGACGAAGGACTCTGAAGAATTTTGGCCAAATCCACATCGAAGATGGTATCGCCCAAAATGATCATCACCTCGCCATCAGCGGCGTTCAGTCCCAACCCCACGGCATGGCCCAGGCCGAGGGTCTGCGGTTGTTCCACAAACTCGAGTTTGAGCTGCGGATAGTTTCGCCGCGCCCAATTCTCGAACATCTCGCCCAGATGGCCCACGATAAAGACGGCATGATCAATGCGCGTCTTGATCACCTGATCCAGGATGTGCGCAATGATCGGTTTGCCGGCAACGTTAAGCAAGACCTTGGGCTGAGTGTGGGTGTGAGGCCGTAACCGGGTTCCCATGCCGGCCACGGGGATGATCGCTTTCATTTCGCTAAGTTTAATATCTGCAAGAGGATATGGCAATCATGGCGAATGCGAATGGTTAATTTAATAAATTTATGGCCTCTTTCCAAATAAAAAATCAGCTTTCGACTCCTTTCTTGGCCTTCAGTTCTCAGCCATCAGCTTTCAGCTAAAGAATGATTTACTTCAACAGCCGATTTGGCACTCCGCAAGATCATTTCTGCGATAAGCTCTCCTTTATCCTGGTAATGGTCGGTATGGCCACCGGATCAACCCCCTTCAAAGTCGCCAGATGATAGCTGATCCAATCGCATTTGTGCACCAGGCCGAACAACCTCGCCAGCGGCGCCTTTCCCTGCGCTACCAGGGGCAGACCCTCCACCCCTGCTGTCTGAAAGCTTTCCCTCACCTTCTGCATCTGTCGGCGCGTAGCATTGTCGGCTTCCGCGTCCTCCAGATAGACGCCGATGGGACGGAAGGTGTCGAGATAGCTGGAATCCAGCGTCTCGATTAGGTTGTGCAAGGCTTCCGGCATCTCAAGCACGACCGACAACGCCTTGGCGTTCTCGGCCAATTGAGCCTGAAACCTCCGCGCGGCAAAATGTTGAGTCTTGGAGGCCGCCAGCATTGGCAGGCGACGCAGCAGGCGACGGGCGACGCCAACTCCCGGACCCATGGGATCGCTCCATTCCGAGCGCAGGGAGACGAGCAACTGATGCGTTTCGCGAATTTCCGCTTCGTTCATCGCCTCGCCGCTCAAAACCCCGGCTTTCTTCAATATCGCCACGAGCGGCAGGCTGGTGAAACCGAGCGCCGCGCGCGGGGCCATGCCGGCGGGAATGCGCAGGAAAGGCAATCGCTTTTCGACAGCCAATTTCAGCAGCGCCCCGCCGCTGGAGATGCAAGCGGCCCGAACACCCCTGTCCAGAGCTTTCCCGAGCGCCGTCAGCGTCTCCCGGGTTTCACCCGAATAGCTGACAACCACCACCAGGGAGCCGGACGTCAGGTAAGCCGGCGGATCCTCCCCGCGAACTACCATGACGGGATGGGAGAATTCATTTTGATAAAGCCCGCAAATCAGGTCGGCGCCGATGGCGCTGCCGCCGATTCCCAGAAGGGTGACATTCTCGGCCGGGCGGACTTCGGACAAGTCCCAGTGGGCGGCCAATTCCAAAGCCTGCTCAAATTGGGCGGGAAATTCGTCCAACCAGCGCCACATCGCGTCCTTCATTATGCCTCCCGATTGAACCAGACCGGCAGGTCTGCGAAAAGTTTCTTCATCGTACGATTTAAATAGTCCTCCACCTGCGCGGCCGTGCGATAGCGGAAAGCGCCCTTGGCGATTTGACGCGCCTGCTGAAAATCACTCGAGCGGATAATCTTCTTGATTTCCGGCAGCATCAGCGGAGCCATGGAGAGTTCATCCAGTTCGAGACCGATCAGGAGCAGCGTGGCCAGCGGGTTAGCGGCCAATTCCCCGCAGATGGCCACCGGGATATTGGCCTTATGCGCCGCCTGCACCGTGCTCTTGATCATGCGCAGAATGGCCGGATGAAAGGGCGTGAAGAGATGAGCCACATTTTCATTGCCTCGATCCACAGCCAACGTGTACTGGACCAAGTCGTTTGTGCCGATGCTGAAGAAGTCGCATTCCCGGGCCAACTCGCGCGCCATCAGCACCGCCGATGGCACCTCGATCATGATCCCTACGGGGATGTTTGGATTGTAGGGAATTTTCTTTTTCTTGAGATCGGCCATAACCTCTTTTAGGATGGCGCGGGCCCGCTGTACTTCGGTGATATCCGATATCAGCGGCAGCAGGATGCGCACGTCCCGCTCCTCCGAAACCTGCAGGATGGCGCTGAACTGCGCCCGCAGCAGATCATCCATGTCGAGGCAGAGCCGGATGGCGCGCCAGCCCAGGAACGGATTGTTCTCCTTGGGAAAATCCAACCCGGGCATCACCTTGTCGCCCCCCAGATCGAACGTGCGAATCACAACCGGCAGGGGATGCAGCGCCTCCACAACCTTGCGGTACTCCACCACCTGTTCCGGCTCGGAAGGCATCGTGCCCCGAGTCAAAAACAGATATTCCGTGCGAAAAAGCCCAATTCCTTCACCGCCGTGAGTGCGCACTGCCGCCGACTCCGCCGGCAGTTCGATGTTGGCCAGGAGCTTCACGTGGCGCCCGTCCGTCGTCTGCGTCGGCAATCCTCGCAGCTGCTTCAACCGCGACCAGAAGGCCAGGAATTTCTTGCGCTTGTCGCGGTAATCCTGCAGCACGGGAGGCGACGGATGAAGAATGACCTTGCCCGAATTGCCGTTGACTACGGCGGTTTCGCCCGCGCAGACGAGTTCGGTGACGTTCTTCAATCCGATCACGGCCGGCAGTTCCAGCGAGCGCGTCAGGATGGCAGTGTGGGAAGTGGCTCCGCCCAGGTTGGTAGCAATCCCTAACACGTGAGTTCGATCCAGGTGAATCAGATCCGAGGGGCTCAGATCCGTCGCAATCAGCACGACCGGCGAGACGAGGTCGTGCAAGTATTCATCCTTCAAACCCTGCAGGTTGAAGATCAGGCGCCGCGCCACATCGCGAATGTCCTCCGCGCGCTGTGAGAAAAACTCGCCCTTCTGCGCCTTCAAGGAGAGGTACATGCGCTGCATGATGTCATGCACCAGCCAGTCCGCGCCGACCTTCTCCTTCTGCATCCGCTCGACGGTCTCTTCGACCAGAATCACGTCCTCAAGAATTAGCAGGTGTGCATCGAAAAGGCGCGCCACGATATCGCCGGTCTGCTTGACGGCCTTGGCGCGAGTCTTCAGAATATCCTGCCGCGTCTCCTCCAGGGCCTCCTTGAAGCGCCCAATTTCGCGGGCGATCTGCTTGTCGGCCAGCTTGCGCTGCTCGACTTTCAAGCTATACTTCGAAAAGAGCAGCGCCGGTCCGATGGCGATCCCGGGTGACGCGGGGACGCCGTGCAGAGTGACCTCGCGCGGCTCCACGCCGCCGGTCTTATTGCCGGAATCTTTTTCCCTTCGCCGGGCCAAACCTACTCCTCGTTAAACTTATTGCGAATTAGCTCTTCCAGATCGCGGATCAACTCCTGCTCCTCCTCCCCGCTCGCTTCGAGCATGAGGGTGCTCCCCTTCTCGGCCGCCAGCGTCATGACGCCCATGATGCTTTTGCCGTTCACCCGCTCGCCATCCTTCTCAATCCAGAGGCTGGCTTTGCGCTGTGCGGCGATCTTGACGATCTGCGCCGCGGGGCGGGCATGCAGACCCAAGGCGTTGTAAATGGTGATTTCCTTGCGAATCATGAACGAGACTGATACCCCCACCTCATCTTATCCACACCCCAGGATGGCGATCAGAAGACAAACCAGCGTTACAGCGCTCAGGGCCCGGTATAGCGGCCAACGCCACTTCAGCGCCGTTAGCATGAGAACGAATGAAGCGGGGAAGGCGATCCAGCCGAGGCCAAATTCCCGCCGCGAATAGGTGAAAGCCGTTACCGCAAGAATTAAGGTGACATAGGGACCCATCGCGGCCAGCCAGCGTCTCCATTTCGGCAGCGCGCCGCTTGAAAGAAAACCTCCCAAGTCATGTATGATGCGATAGCCGGTCTTTAGTCCCCACCAGCGCATCCAAAGGTGCAGAGGATTAAATGCCAGCAGAAAAATTCCCGCGCCCGCCAGAGCGGCCTTGTAGCCGGTTCCGCCCGTGATGAGCGCCGCCATCATTCCCAGCGCCGCAGCCGTCGGCTTCAACAACTGCCAGAAGAGCAGATCGCCCAGAAGCCCCAGCGGCCCGCACAGGCCGTCCTTGCATTTGATAGTATCCTCGAGAGTAGCCGCATTCTCCGGGCTGCCGCGTTGGAGAGCGTCCATTTCGCGCCTGAGTACCTGTCCCAGCGCCAGAGAGGCACAATACGGCTGCGCATTGAAGAAGCGGCTGTGGCGTTTCAGGAATTCAACGCGAAGTTTGGGATCCTGAAATAATCGCCGGGCGGCCGGGAGCAGGCAGAACAGGAATCCCGTCCCCTGCATGCGAGGGTAATTCCAGTGAGCCTGCAGGAAAAACGATCTCCAGAATATGCCGATGAAGGGCGGAGCCGGCATATCAATATCCCGCCGCCCAAATAAATGCCGAAACGGCGGCTGCGCCTACTCCCCACCGGATTTTGCGGTTTCGGCCCGGCCCCACTAACACGACAAAAATCGCGGCGCAGCCAGCACCCAATATGCCTCCGCGCAGAACCAATCCCCAGGATTCAATCAGACCACCGCTCAGCAGGAGAGGAGGAAGCATTTGAAGGGCAGCACGGCCAATCATGAACAGGATTATCGTCAGCGCGCCGCTGATGAGAAAATTCTCCGCGATGATCCAGCCGAAAAGCAGGTTGATGGCCCCGACTCGATTTGCCTCGGCGAAACGATCAAAAGCAGGAAGATAGGCCGCATGTAATTTACGGGTCCAGACGATGACCTGCCCGGAAAGCAACGCTGCCGGAATGGACCAAATGAATCCGAGCAGCAAACTCGTCGAAAATGGCAAACCCATCTGGCTCTGGCCGATAACCGTCAGCGCCGCTGCCTGCACCGCCGCGAGGTTCCCGTCCGGAAAGATTCTGCCGCCGACCGGAATTTCGGCGAGATATAATCCCTGAAACAGCAGCCCCACGAAGGCCCCAGTCACTGGATCGCCCAGCGCCCAGCCGGTCAGCAAACCGCTCACCAAGGGCTGGCAGATCATGATCTGAAACGCCGCCGTGGTGTCCAGCCCCACAATTCCCCCCACCAGAGCGAGTCGCAGGATTTCAGCCAACTACGACCTCCGGTTCAGAAGCATATCCGTAAAATAGCGCAGTTCCTGCGTCGCCTCAGGCCGAGGAAAGCGATCCAGCACGCGATTGGCATCCTGATAGGATGTCTGGATCTCGCTGTTGGCTTGATCGAAAATTTTGGCATCCCGAAAGATCCCTTGCATCTCCAGGAGCAAGTCATGCGTCATGGTCGGGGTTCGCAAAATTTCAGTCACGCGGTCGCGCTGACCGGCATCGGTCAATTCCAGCGACTTGATCATCAAGAAGGTCTTCTTGCCTGCCGCCACGTCCGATCCGAACGTCTTGCCGATTACCTCTTCGGGTTCGACGATGTCCAGCAGGTCATCCTGAATCTGAAAGGCCACGCCGATGGTCTGCCCGTATTCGCGCAGGATTTCAATCTCCTCGTCGCTGCCGCCGCCCAGGATGGCTCCGATCTGCGTCGCCATCGTGATCAGCCTTCCGGTCTTCTTGCCGATCATGCGGAAGTAGTCAGGCAGGCTGACCGATTCCTGCGTCTCGAATTCCTTGTCGAACGCCTGCCCTTCGCAGACCTCGATCACGCCTTCTGTGAAGAGCCGGCAGACGCTGGTTAGATGCTGCGAAGACACCTTCATGAGCTGCCTGTAAGCCAGACCGATCAGCCCGTCACCCGCCAGTATCGCCACCGATTCATCCCAGCGAGTGTGCACGGTGGCGTGGCCGCGGCGCAGGTGGTCGTGATCCATGATGTCGTCATGGACCAGCGTGAAGTTGTGCAGGAGCTCGATGGCCACCGCCGCGTCGCAGGCCTGCTCATCGCGCCCGCCCACGGCTCTCGCCGACAGGATCAGCAGGATGGGCCGCAGCCGCTTGCCGCCGATGCTCAGGAAATAGCGGATCGGCTCATACAAGGATCGCGGTTCGATCTGCGGAGCCGCGATCATCAACTGTTCGTCTATGCGCTCTTTGAGTTCGCCGATGCGGTTTGATATATCGTCCAAAGGGAATTTCCAAGCTTCAATTGACGTAAGCCAAAAAATAACCTCGCCCAAGGTGCAAAACAAGCGTTTCTGCCGGATTTTCGCTTTCCCATCGCGAAAACGCTTGTTTTTTCAACGGGATATGCTTATATTTATATTAGTTTAACCGCAGAGAACGCAGAGATCGCTGAGGGTTTCAATGTGCTCTGCGCTCTTTGCGCCACTTGAGCACGCAATCCTCCGACCCCTTTAGAATGGCGGGGAATGCCGAAGTCCCCCTTTTTTAAAGGGGGATTTAGGGGGATTATTGATGGCCGGTAATCCCCCCTGCCCCCCTTTAGAAAAGGGGGGGTAGGTGCCCGCTTTAGCGGGCATTAGCTGGGCTGTCATGGCCCATGCCGTGACAGCAGATGGCGGCATGGAATGGGTCCATACCGCCCCAGAAAAAAAGCAGACACCATGAAATGCTTCCTCATCCTGCTATTGCCTCTGATCGCCTTCGCTCAGGACTTTCCTGATGTTCCGGCTGGTTGGTCCACCGACGCCATCCAGAAATGCCGCACGCCGAGCGAGCTTTACGACTACATGGATGGCGGAGCCGAACTCTACCTCGAATACCGCTTCCGTAAGCTCCTGGTGCGGGAATATCATCACGCTAAAGATGGCGACATCACCGCCGAGATCTATCAGTTCGATGAACCGGCGGACGCCTGCGGCGTCTTCCGCCTCGACCGGACCGGACTGCCGCTGCATTTGGGTCAGGAAGGGCGCGGGCCGGATACGACCGGATCGGGATCGTTCCGCTTCTGGAAAGGGAGCCGCTACGTGCGCCTCTTCGCCTGGCAGGCGCATGACGGCCTGAGACCCGCCCTGGACAGCCTGGCGCGAAACCTTGACGCCTTGCAGCCTCCCGCCGCCCGACTTCCCGATTGGCTGGCCCGTTTGGACAGCGCCGGCCTTAGTCCCGTCTTCCTGAGCGGCGAGATCGCTCTGCGCAACGCTGTCGCGTTGGCCGCAGGGGCCGCCGCTCCCGCCTTCGGCGACCTTGCGGGCATTCCTCTGCGCGCAGGCGCCGCCTATTTGCGCCCCGCCCCCGGATCGAACGACCCGCCCTGCCTGATCATCCACGCGGCGGACGACAAGGCCGCCGAGGAGATATTCCACAAAATCCAGCAACAAGAGACCGTGGATAGCTCCGCTGTTGAACGCTTTGGACAGAACGTCATCTGGATACCCAAGGCGGCGGATGAAGCCGCCTGCGTTGAGACTTTAGACAAGATAAAGACGATTCTCCAGCCGGAGGGTGAGCCATGAGGTGGGTGATTGTGGTTTTGGTTCTTCCGGTTTTGCTCTGCGCCCAGGAATTCCAATTCCGGCAGGAATTCGATACGATTCCGGTGGAAATCAATGGCTGGAGGCCTTTTGTGCCTTGGCTGGGCGGGCTTGGTGGGATAGCGAATTCGATACCGGAATTCTGTGACATAGACGCGGATAGTGATCTTGATCTTTTTTGCGGGGATGGAAACACTTCCCTAATATATTTCGAAAATGTGGGAACTTCCGCAGCTGCATATTTTCATTTTGAGAGCTATCAATTTGAATCCTTCAATCCTGCGCCGTATCTTTCCTTCGCGGACATTGACCATGATGGTGATCAAGACGCCCTGTATGGATACCGGTGTTATTACAATGTGGGATCGGCGACGCAATACAGCTTCACAAGCTCTTATGACTCCTTATTCGATACCGGCGGCAATTTGCTAATCTGCCCGCGCATGGCTACCGTAGATATCAATTCGGATGGCGATATTGACATCTTCGCCGGGCAGTATTATACCGGCCAAATTCGCTTCTATGAAAATATCGGCTCACCGACTCAATACCAATTTCAATTGACTTCAGCGGCATGGCTGGGCATTGCCGTTTCCGGCGGGTGCGCCGATCCCACTTTTTGCGACATAGACGCCGATGGCGATCTGGATCTTTTTGTCGGCAACGAATATGGCTGCATCTACTTCTATCGCAATGACGGAGATTCGGTTAATTATAATTTCACCTATGTGACGGATTTCTATGACAGCATGGATGTGGGAGAAAAAGCCTCGCCCGAATTTGCCGATATTGACGGGGATGGGGATTATGATTTGTTCGTGGGGCGCGACAATTATTCGACGACCTATGACCCCGGAGATTTATTTTACTATGAAAATATCGGCTCGCCGGGGGTGGCGCAATGGATCTTGAGGACGAAGAATTATTTATCCCTGGATGAGGGCGCTAGCGCAAACAATTGTGGCACGGATATTGATGCTGATGGGGCGCATGACATTTTTTTGATGAATATGGGGGATCACCTCAGCTATTTTGAGAACATCGGAGATTCGTTTCAAGCCGCGTTTAGGTTTAGAACAGGAGCCTATCAGAACATTAGCGTCAATGATGGCAGCTCCTTATTTGCTGATATTGACGGCGATCAGGATCCGGATTTATTCATCGGCGAGGCGCTGATTCCCAATCCTCCATATCCAGGACTCTATTTATTTCAAAATGTGGGAACGCCGCAAAGCGCCAGTCTTAGCCTTTACTCCAACAACTATTTGCCCTACTTATTCGATGTTGCAATTAT
>Ga0315284_10002034_pt1 | contig 29005 bp, 45 predicted proteins | sample YL17G09_16_MG_FD_203696 | JGI IMG/M metagenome (GOLD analysis project Ga0315284, IMG submission 203696) | Sediment microbial communities from Yellowstone Lake, YNP, Wyoming, USA - YL17G09_16 | ecosystem: Environmental > Aquatic > Freshwater > Lake > Sediment | place: USA: Wyoming | collected...
AGACGACAGGGCATCTGCGGACACGCACATGTCCGAACCCACGTCCGTGAGTTCGACACGAAGGGACAGGTTCGTAGAAAAGAGAAGGCCAGGTCCAAACGAGCCCGAGCGGTCGACGAAGCGATCAGAGCTGAGGGGACCAAACCGATCTCGAACAAGAAGAACCTCGGGCGATGGCAGAAGGACCCCGCACACACGGACGTCGCAGGTGTCGACAGTTAAACCTCTTCCTTTTTCCATTTTTATAATTCTGGTTTTTGGCATAGCCAGTATATATTTTTATTCTAGAAAAGTCTATGCTCTCAGACAGCGTTATCTATACTATGAACAACAGCGCAAGCGACGGAGAAAAATGGGAGAAGGGGCGCTTCGTGGAGTTCGTCCTGCCGACCAGAGGCATGCGGGTCGGCCGGATCCTCAGAGTCTACACGAGAGGCGACAGTCAGAGGAAAGTGGTGCTCGGGCTCTATAACCCCCACACTGACAGATATGGAAACAGGGGCGGTTATCGAGGCTTCAATGTCACGGTGGAGAAGACGAATGTCCAGACCTTCCTGAGAAAATCCCGTAGAAGAAGTCTAGACCAGCCGAAGGTCTTTTGAGGACGAATCTTCTTCCGGACTGGGGGGAGAAAGGCTTGAACGAGACCTCTAGACGGGTCGTTGTTTTCGTTGTCATCGTCATCGCATTAGTGGGACTCGCGACCATTCTGATGACCTTAGGTAATGACAATCGCACACCGGAGAACGACGTTCCAGACGACGTTCCAGACATCAACGCTCCCGGGACGGGAACTCTGGCAATCAGCGTAACCAACTTGAACTCTTTTGACAGAAACGTCTCCATTAATTGGCATGCAAAGCAATGGACAAGTCACTTCATTGCAGCAGGTGACACATGGAGCGGATCGTATCAGGTCAACTGGACTGGCCCAGCTCCGGTTGTCGGCGTCAGCGTCATCTCAGAAGGTTGGAGTGACCGTCAGGTTGTCCAGATGATCGAGAACTCGATAGTCAGTGTGAACTTCGAGTTGTCCTAGCCTCTTTTCATGGCACTCAGCTTCTTCCTGCAGTCAGCGAGGCAATCACCAACACGTTCTCCAAGTTCAGTGAGCACTAGCCAGGAATCCACATTCGGAACCTTGCCATCATAGGGGATCTTCTTTATAAACCCAATCTCAATCAGGTGAGTCACGGACTTCTTGATCGTCTCTCCGTGGACTCCGATCTTGCGTTCTAATTGCTTCTGATACGCACGTCCAACATCCTTGAGCATGAGGATGACTGGCACATTTGCTTCCGGAGCGAGAAGCTCTTGCAGGTCTGGCATTTCCCTATATCACGTCAAATATGATATTCACACCTCTAGTTTAAAATGTGGTACTACCAATTGAACTCGTACTGTGAATCGCATTCCGCATAACTATATTACCAAGCTAACCAATCACCGTTCGGGAGAAAAGTGCGCGTTTTGCAGACGACGAAGATCACGGTCAACGCCCGGGCGACACTAGGCCAGACCGTGCTCGACCAACTGAACGCAGGGGTGGGTGACTTCGTTCAGTTCTTCAAGGACGACTCGGGACGAATCCGCCTCGCTAAGGTTTCTCCTCCAGGCGTGGAGGACGGGCATGTCTGAAATATTGAGTAAGGCTATGGGGGGAATGGCGCATGTACGACAACTCCCGGATGCGTCGGGAGATTGGGCGATACATCCAGCATCTACGGGACAGCAACCTGAGTCGAGGATACGTACTCCAGGTGAAGGAGCTTCTCGGCAAGTTCTTGGGGTATTGCAGGGGGAGAGGCGTGAGGTCGGTCAAGGGGGTCAGCGTGGACGAGATACGCGAGTTCATGGGCAAGTACAACACCATGAGCGCGGGTTATCAGAGGTTCACGTACACGCGATTGAGGGGATTCCTAGCCCACTGGCAGAATCCATCTGTGCTGACGTTCAAGCTCAGAGTTCGAGGGGCTGGACGAACGCGGGTCGATTGGCTCACGGCCGAAGAGACGGAGAAAGTCATGGAGACTCCGATGACTCCGAGGGAGGCCGTGCTCATAACCGGCGGCCTGACCGAGGGCTTGAGACAGGTGGAGATCCTTCGCATGACTGTGAGGGATGCACAGAGAGCCCTCGCGGAGAAGAGGCTCAGAGTGAAGGGCAAGGGCGGGAAGGAACGCCTCGTCCCACTTCAGGAGGACTTCGCCTATGCCCTGAAGATATACCTGCAGACGACAGACAAGGCCGAGGACGACCTCATGATCGGTATCAAGGAGACACAGACGTACCGGACCTTGAGGGAGTTCTCCGAACGGCACGGACGGCGATTCTCGCACCATACTCTGAGACGGTCCTTCGGCCGGAATCTGTGGCTCATCGGGATCCCGATAGAGACGATCGCGGAACTCATGGGCCATGCAAGCACCGACATGACGAGGTTGTACCTGGGGTTGAACATCACGGACATGGAGAAGGCGATGTCGTGTTACAAACTAGCACGGCACTGTACCATCATCTCCAGGCCAGCTCCCTAGACAACGAATTTAAAGAGATTCAGCGCCCGAGATGCTGGACAGTCTTCCCGACGTACGAAAACCCGCTAGACCGTTACGAATCGTTCTCAGCGGAGCTGCCATTCCATCATGATGGGGACGGGCATACAACACGATCTTCTTCAATGCGCTGGGGATTCTTGCCCGTTCCCGTCACCCTCAAAAATCACTCTGACAACGGGAAACGGCATTCTGTAGTTGGGCCCCATCCCGACGTCGAATACCCCCCGCCTTTCCTCCCCCACCAAAACAAGGGAAGGCATTGCTCGGGACCTGGAGGGAATTGCACTCTGGTCCCGGGCCTTTTTTATCCGGAGGTCTGACGTTATGCCGAAGCGACGAGCGGAGAAGGAACTTTGGAATGCCGTCCGGAAGATCATTCTCGACAATTACACCGACCTCATCAAGCATAGGATTCGAGAGTCATGGTACATCGTTGGCGACGCCCTCGCTCCGATGATCGGCAAGGAGATCTCGCAAGAGCAATACCATTACTTCACAGGGACGCCTCAAGGATATTCTTCGTATCGGGACGACATTTGGCCAGCCCTCGAGCAGAAGCATGGCATCGAGAGACCTCGAACGAAACCGTATGGGACGATCTACGATCACGGTTCGGAATACCCGATCTCGAGACTATCGACGGTGTGGGACCAGGCAAGAGGATTTATCTTCACCGAGAAACTCGAGGATGGCGAGGACCTCCGCGAACTGTCGAGTTACGGTTGGACCATCATCGCCGGTGGTGGTTTCGCTGGCTTCCCGACCAGGGAGATCAGACGACTTCTTAAGGAAGATAACAGGTCGATTCTCGCCTTCCACGACGCCGACAATTCAGGTGATGGCATCTATCGGGCGCTGGGGTTCGAAACGAGAAGGACGAGTCATCTGGACCTTGCTCTCGGAGATAGAGTGACAGATCTCGGCCTCACGAAAGATGACGCTCAGAAACTCGAACTGCCTACGCGACCGGAACCGCCGAAGTACAAGGGACAGATGAGGTTCGAGACATCAGGTCTCGCCCGGTTGGAGAAGAGATTCGGACTTCAGAACCCGAAGTTAGTCTATGTCATTGCGAAGATGCTGTTGCTGGACCTGACTCTGAGCCCGACGGAGAAAGCGAGGTCCGATCTACTCAATTTCCGCCTTCGGGTCACAATCGAACGCGCAATGGCCGACGCCCTGAACGCAGCCGTCGATGAAGCGATTGCCGAACTGGACCCAAGGGGCGACGCGGTAGCGGTCGTTGTGCCAGAACCGGAGAACTTGGACCTGAAAGCTCTGTTCAAAGGTCTCGCCATCAAGCTGGGAAAGAGTCCGACTTGGTTCCAAGAACAGGAGTACCATGCTGAGGCAGCGAGGCTGACTTCGAGCGAACTGGTCAAGTTACTGGAGGCCTGCAGATGACCAAGACGGCAAAGTCGGTCGACATTCGTATCACCGAGATCACGGAATGCGAGACGTGCCCGGGTTTCACGTGCATCACAGATCGGATTTTCATCTGTGACAAAGGGCAGCCGAAATTCGTGGTCTCAGAGAATAGCCTGGCCCCAAAAATCATTCCCGAACAGTGTCCCCTTCCAAAGAAACGCCGACCGGAGGCCTGCCGATGAAGCCAAGCCGATGCCCAAAGTGCGGGGGATTCCTTCCTCAGAGGTTCATATTTCTCCCAGGCCAGGTTCCGGATACGATAGAATTCGATTGCCCTAAGTGTGGAGTTCGCATCGCATTTGACCGTCGGAAGGAGGCCTCCCGATGAAGAAGGGAAAGGCAAAGCCGAGACTCAGATGTGAGGAATGTGGCGCAAAGGTCAAGCGACGGTATCAAGGCTGGACACACGGTTTAGAAGTACGCCCGCGCCGCGTCTGCAAGAAGTGTCACGATAAGATGGATGAGGAGGCCCTTGGCGGTCTCAATGCGCTTTTTGGAGGAGGCTCTCCATGAAGCAGCTCAACTACACGCTGCTGATCATCCGCTGCAGGGGCTGTCTCGAGTACAAGAAGCGCACATGCGCCGGAGCGAGCTCCTTCGCAGAGTCCTGCATGTCCAGGGTGAGGAGCATGGCAATCGGCTCAGGAGGATGCTGATGATGGCCGGGGAGGTCCTCGAGCCATGCGCGTATCTGATCTCCCCTGGATTTCTCAACTACTGCCGGCTCTATCATCGCAAGGAGAACAGAGCTCCTGAGAAGTGCTGGGACAGATCATCTCGGCCGGATCTCCCCGCGAGCAGCTTCCAGGACTGCCCCAATAACACCGCAGCACGCGCTCCTATCGCTTTTACGGAGCAGCAACTCGCCGACGCCTATCCTGTCTTCGGGAAGCTGAAATCGCACGAGAAGACGCCTTGGGACCACGAAGGGGGTTATGACGACCGCCCCTTCCAACCCGAGGACGGCGAGGAGGCCTGAGAATGCAGGACGGGTTCAAGACTGTGCAACCGCTTGAACCTGTTAGTAGTGAGCCTGCAGCAAACTCGATTCTGAAAAGGAGGGCCCCCTCCGGAGAGGTCGAGCAGAAGGTCCTCGCCTACATAGGGCAGGTCAAGTATCCGATCTCTCCAAAGCAGATCTCTTTTGAAGCTGGCCTCAACCACGATTCCTGTAAGACTGCGGTCCGACGACTAGCAGCGAAGAGTCTGGTCTTCAGAGGTCCCGTCGGTTACATTCTCCCTAAAAGCGGTTTCGAGGAGGACCTCGAGAAGCAGATCCTGTTCGACGGTCAGAAGCATTCACTCCCCAAGGTTCACGACATACACATAACCTTCAAGCCCGAGAACCTCAGGAAGGCGCTCGCTCGGCCGGAGCTCTGGCACCCAGGAATCCATGTCACGTACGAGCCCGTCATCGAGCGCCCCGTTTCCGATAGGGGGCCAGTGGGGGCTCATTTGGCGGCAAATGCCGGGAAGTGCTCCCGCAGAAGGCCTTCCACGAGGGATAGGGGGCCAGCAAGCTCAGAGTTTCAAAGCTCTTATATGCGTAGTTGCACAACCATAGCCCGCCTATCCAAGGAAAAACACCGTCTCGAGCGGCAGTTCGACCCGAAAGATGAGATGGGCTTCTACCGCTTGTGGAGGACGAAGGGCGGTCCCTACGAGGAGGTCAAGGGAGGATACCAAGAGCCACTCGACTTCGGGACTCACAAGATCTTCATCCAACTGTATCGGACAGGGACGATCAAGGTCGTGATCTCCAACAGCGAGCATCCTTTTGATGTCAATCAGTGGAGGGAGGCCCTCTTCGCCATCGACGGCCTGTTCCTCTCCAAGACCGGGGTGCGGTTCTGGGACATCTCCAACTTCTTCCATGTAGAGAAGATCCATCTCAACAACGACGTCGTCGGCGACATCGAGGTCTCCGGGGCCTCCAAGCTGAACTGCGCGATCAAGCAGTTCGACGATTGGCTCTACCGGGTCTATGAGAAGGTCCTCGGGGACGAGCTCGTGATCAGGACGGAGAGCTGCCTCGAGCGGGGGAATTTTGAAGACCACAACCTGAACGCCATGCTCGCGCTCCTCCAGGGCAATGTCACGCCGACGCATGTGACGGCCGCTCTGTTCAAGACGACCAAGGACAGGGAGCAGGACCAGGACGACATGCGGAGACAGCAGAACGAGATCCACATGATCGGCAAACAGGTCGAGACCCTGAAGGGCATGTTCTCGCAGCTCCTGGAGAAGCTCTCCGGAGGAGCCTCTGATTTTCACCTAGCATCTCAGAAGGGTAATGGAGGAAAATGACATGGAATCAACGGAGAAGACTGTGAGCGAGGAAGACGAGCCGATCAAGACCGATCATCTGACGGAGCATCAGAGGAAGGTCTTCGAGGCTCTTCGACAGATGAACGTCCATGGCTATTGCCCACCGGCGAGTCAGATCGGGCAGAGGGCGGACCTCGACTCGGAGTCGACCGAGATCACCCTCAAGGAGCTATGCCGCCTGGGCATCGTGGTCTGGCGGGTCGATGCGTCCGGAAACGATACCTATCGCCTCTCCAGGCCAGATGAGTTCATCAGGAGAGAGAAGCGCTTGGCCGCCAAGAATGGAAAGCCCGTATCCCCTAACCAGGACAGATCCAGTACCGGTACTGTATCCCCTAAGGTACAATCAACGGTACAACGGACAGTCCTCAGCTGCCCCAAATGCGATTTCGTGACGAAGAGCTATGCTGGACTGCAGATCCACATCGGGCAGAAGCACAAGACTGCAGCGGACCTCAGGAACAAGATCAAGCTCCAGCAGCTCAATGCCAAGAAGAAGGTCATGCGAAGCCCACCTGACCCTCCGGCGAACGCCGTGCCGTTCGTCACAATCACTCTGACCGTGGATGAGGCACTTGATGCAAGCATAGCTCTCGCCCTTGTAGAGCTCATCAGCACTGACGGAATTCTACGGCCTGGAATCGTTGAGCGGTTCAAGAATGCGCACAAGATCTCGGAGAAACTCCTGAGGGCGGTCATCAAACAGGCCCCTCAGGAAGACATCGAGGGGGCGAGTTGATGACAGCCTCCAAGCCTAAGAACTTCAAGATCGAGTTCGAGGATGAAGAAGCCGAGGACGACGAGCCCAAGGTGCTCGAGCAGGCGGGTCCTGATGTCTCGGAGATCTTGAAGGTCTTCGAGAACGGGGCCAACGAGATCAGGAGGATGGGGTGGCATGTCGAGGTCCAGGTCAAGCTCAGCTACCCGGTCGCTATGCACAGGGGGGCGAGCTGATGGGCGTAGTCCTCATGGTCGACAGGGCGAAACTCGACTCGTATGAAAAGGAGTTCATCGCGAAGTTCAACTCTCTCCTGGAGGCTGAGAGGAACGAGCCGGGCACGATGATGCCCTTGTGGAAGTTGACGGTCATACACAGTGTTCTGCTCCCAGCGGCCGGGTATGTCGAGGCGATGATCAGGGCCAATATCGACTCCATCTGTGAGGTCAACGGCCATCCGGTCTCGAGCAAGTTCACCATCGACGAAGTCTACGCCGCATACACGAGCGGCTACAACAAGGGCGCGTCGGTCGCGAACGTCCACAGACCCGAGATCGTATCGAACGCGGCCAAAGTCATCCCTGAGGAGGGATCCTGATGGAGGGATTCAGATACCAAGAGTTGCTCACGAAGGCGCGGGACGTCGCCGGTTCTCTCGCGGTCGAATATGGTCCGATACCCGACATGTGGGAGTGGCAGAGAGTGCTCGCGGCTTTCCAGGAAGGCTACATCCTGGGCTCCAAGAAGGTTATCGAGGGGGTGCCGTGATGACCCTGGAGCTCGAGGAAACCAAGTACATCCTCACCGACGCCGGACAGGCGGCCTTGAAATGGGCAAGAGAAGCCGCCCTAGGGCTCTGGGAAGATGGCGAGAAGTGCGATTTGCACGATTTCGACGACCGGGTGGCGATCCTACTCGAGGCGAGGCTCGCCGGAGCTCTGTTCGGCAAGGAATTCAACGACTTCTCGACTAGGGCGATGGACAACTACGCGATCGAACAGGCCTTCCTCCAGGGATTCCTGGAGACGAGGGTCAAGACGAAGACGGGCGAACATTGGGTACCGAAGGAGGGATCGTGATGGAGGCCTCCGCGCAGCTGAAGCAGGTGGAGAAGGAATGGCCCTTCGAGGTCAAACGCAAGAAGCTCGAGGCTCCGAAGACCAAGAAAGTCCAGGAGAAGCGGAAGAAGAAGGGGACGGGACCATGAAGCTCCCCTTCCGAGCCAGAATGGTGGTCCTCCTCGCGTGGATCCTCCGGGCGGTCCGGATGATCGGAACCCCCGACTACGAGCATCTGAAGTTCAACCTATGGCTCGAGGCCGACTTCAAGGCCCGGGGCATGAAGGTCGTGAACGTCACCAAGCGCGACGACTCTAAAGAAGCCTCTCACAGAGAGATCGTCGGTCAGCTCGAGGACCTCCAGGAGGCTGCGAGATGACCAGCGACGCAATCAGGCAGTCCCGACGCTACCTCGAGACTGAGGCTCGCGGCCAACTCGGTCAGCAATACTTGTACGATTTTCTCTCCAAGAACCTCGAGGGCATGGGCCTGACCGTCAAACAAACATCAAAGGAGAGCCATTGTGCCCCCTTCGACCTCTTGATCCTAAAGGGGAAGAGGATCCTCGTGGGGATTGAGAACAAGGACCTCAGCGTCACAACTCTGGGAACTTGGATCAAAGGAAGAGCGAAGGAGCGAAAACTCGCCTATGCTCAAGAGCAAGGCATCGAGCACACACTCACGACCGTGACCATGCGGGACGCAGGGCGCATCGGATTCTGCAGAGGTCTCGCGAACAGCCATGTGATGCGGTACGATTTCGACCGGGATCACCTGTTGCAGGAAATCCGGGAGGCGTCGTCATGATCATAACGAAGAACGGGATCGCCGTCCACACATCGGAGGGCTGTTTCCGGTCCAAGCATTCTGATTGTCATGTCGCCGGCTGCGAGTGCTGGTGCCATACGGGGAAGCCGAACGGACTGGAGCGGGATAAGGGGCGGTCCTTCTCTGTCGGCCGCAGACGCCAACATCAGCGGGGCAGCCTAGCACGATTGCGGGGGATTGAAGCATGACCACCGAGAAGTCTTCGGAGTCAGACAACTTCGTGCTGCTCGGCTGGGACCCGAGGCAGATCTTGTGGCTCATGGCAAGGGTCAGAACTCGGGTCCTGAACTTCGTCGGGCGGCTCATCCCCCGGAGTCTGATCGATTTCCTCGTCAACAACTCCAAGTTCAAGGACCCGCGATACGCCAGGATAAACGGCCGATGGATCAAGATCGACAATACTAAGGAGCTGGTCGGGCAACTCGAAGAGCTTCAGCAGGAGGCCTCGAGATGAGCCCTGAGGCGGAGCCCAGGCGCTGCGCCAACGCCAACTGCGGAGCTCTCCTCGAGGACGACGAGGTCGACTTCCGGGATGGCCTCTGCGACGAATGCTGGCTGAAGAAATGCAGGGAGGTCCCCGAGTGAAGTTCTCTCGCGAGTACACGAAGCTCCAGGACCGCGTGTTCTCCACGATCAGGGGCCACAGCTACTACAATGAGGGAGAGGTCATCGAGTGCCAGACTCCGCATCGGGTTCTTCGCGCCCGGGTCCTGCTCAAGGTCGCCATGCGATTCCGGAACATACCTGAGTGTCTTCTACAGTACGACACCGATAGTCCTGAGCTCTCGGCTGCCGAGTGCAGAGAGGAGATCCGGAGTCTCTATCGCGGAGATCCTCCGGATGACGATGACATCATGACGATCTATTGGCTCGAGAAGTTGTCGGAGGCGAAATGAAGATCGCCGTCCTCGACCTCGAGACGACGGGCTTCGACCCTCGAGACTGCATCGTGGAGATAGGCGCCGTGGAGCTCGACCTGGACTCCGGAGAGACCAAGTGTCTCCTGAACATGTTGGTCCGGGAAGCTCACTTCACCAAGTCACAACACGGGCGGTCCTGGATCTTCAGTCATTCGGGTCTCACTGTCTGGGATGTCCTCAGCGCGACTTCATGGAAGAACGCGGAGCAAGAACTCAGATGGGTTCTCGAGGACTATCCCGTGACGGCCTTCAACAAGGCTTTCGACTTCAGCTTCCTCAAGCACAGGGGGCTCCTGCCAAAGAGAACGCTGCCCTGCCCTATGATCGAGGCCTCAAAGGTCCTGAAGATCCCGGGTCCTTACGGCGGCTACAAGTGGCCCACGCTCGAGGAGGCGTGGGGCCACTACTTCCCTGGCCTCGACTACACGGAGCAGCACCGGGCGTTCGATGACGCGTTGCACGAGGCCCTCCTGATCAAGGCGATGCACACAGTCGGCGACTACAATCTGGAGGCATGAAGATGAACATGAGCAGATTCAAAGGATGGCTGAGCATGGTTTGGTGGATCCTCAATCATCCTCTCCCCGAGAAACCTACTTATGTTCGGAGGACCGAAGAGCGATGGTACGGCGGTGATGAAGTTGGCACATATTGGGAGGAGGAACGGGGGCGAAGACCATGAGTGACATCGGAGTCTATGTCCGGGCAGAAGTGCTCACGCACAAGCAGCAGGATGGGCGATCATCGGACGGAAGAGAATGCTTCTGGGAGTTCCCGACAATTCCGACAGACATGTGGGCTGAAGAGAGGTTCTGGTTCGCGGCCTCCGGTCGCTGGCAGGGCTACTTCATCATAGACCGAATCGAGAGCGCAGCGACCTCATGGTGCGTTGTCTACTTCGATTCTGATTCCTGGCACAATCATGACGGAGGCCCGAGGAGAGCATTCCAGGGGTTCACTTATGACGTTCCAAAGGTGGAACCCGACCCTGTCGCGTCGACCGGGATCTATGAACGGGACGGACCAGGATGTCTCTCTCCAAAGGTGAAGCAGACGCCCGTTAAGATGAAGAGGATGAGATGTCCGAGATGTGGCGCAGCCATGGGATTGAGCTCAGACCGCATGGACGTCGAAACGGGAAAGTGGGTTCGATTCAGGGAGTGCCCCACCTGCGGGTATGTCGGGTTCAAGGAGGCTGATCAAGATGCCAAGTAGGATCGAGCAGCTAGAGATCGATATTGCCAACCTCCAGGAATCCCAGAAGACGCTCACGATGGAGATCCGAGATGTTAAGTGGAGGCTCAAGGAGCTGAAAGCGGAGGCGAAGGCATGAGGAAGATCTACATCGCTTCGAGCTGGAAGAACGTGCTGGGAGTGAGGCTGTTAGCCCGTATGTTGCGTGAACGCGGACACAAGGTATTCGACTTCACGGACCCGAGTGAGAGGCCGGATAACCTAGACACGTTCGTGTTCCAAGCATCAGAATGGCTTGGGACGGCGCTGACCGAGATCGATTGGCTTGAGTTCATGGACTCCCCAGCAACGCGTAAGGCGTTCACCAACGACAGGGCAGGGCTCGATTGGGCCGACACTATCGTGCTCATGAACCCGAGTGGGAGGAGCTCGCACCTGGAGGCGGGCTACGGCGTCGGCCGGGGCAAGCGCCTGTTCATCTATGGCAATCTGCCCAAGGGAGAGTTCGACACCATGTACTTCTTTGCCGATGGTCGTTTTCGGCAGACGGAGTGGCGCGAGCTGTGTGCGGCAATAGAAGACTCGCAGAATGGGGTAGAGTGCGAAAGAGACAAGCACAGTCCAAGCGATGTCTCTAGGGGGAAATACGGTGCCAACTAAAGTTATGATGGATGGAACGGGGATAGTAGATACCCAGGAATCGGAGAAGCCTATCGATGCGGAGGGGATCCTGCTCAGTCTAGCAGGTGTCGGGTGTCTCGTCACTGGATGCGCATTCATCTTCTTCACCGAGTTTTGGTACACCGGGCTCGGCTTCTTTTTCGCAACGTTAGTCATCGCCGCAGAGCTCTACCTCAGCAGCGACTCGCAGAATAGGGCATTTAGCGAAAAATCCGAGGAGGAGTCGCGTTGAAAGGCCGTCCCGGAAGGCCCCGAAAGAGGCATTTGTCGGCAAATGCGAAAGCCTCGGATGTCGTCGCCGAGGACCTCAACGAGCTCCCTGAGGTCCTCTACGAGCAGGAGATCCCGCGTTTCCTGCGGGCTGCTCCTTCGGTCGACGATCTCATCGCGGTTTCCTTGATGCTCTTCTCCGGACTCCGCGTCGGCGAGATTGAGGAGCTACAGTTCGGAGACCTCGACTTCGAGAAGGGTGAGATCAGGATCCGTGCAGAGGTAGCGAAGAGAGCTAAGGAGCGCCGGGTGCCGATGGATCTCCGGACGGTCGCACTAATCGCGGCAAGATACAACGAGACGGATCCTGTTCACGCCCTCTATGTCTATCCACGCTCGGAGGGCCTCGCAGCGCGTTCCGTTGCGCGAACGCTGCAGAACAGGGTCAAGAGTATGGCCGAGGCTGCAGGGCTCACTAGGCTCAATGTAACGCCTCACACGCTACGCCACACGGCGATCACGCAGATGCTCGAGCGGAAGATCCCGGTCGAGACGGTTCGGGCGATCGCCGGGCACGAGGACCTCGAGACGACGATGATATACACTCATCTGAGCACCAAGCACACGGTGAAGACGTTCCAGGAGGCCTATGGAATCTAGGAATCCGATGAGTTCAGGATAGACGGGGAAACCTTTTGATGTCGGGATGGGGCCCAATTACAGCGTGTCTTTTCCAGTTGTCAGAGAGTGGTAGGACAACATGGAAAGAACAAGAGGAAGCTGGGCCAGCAAGTTGCTGGTCGTGTGCTTGTGTATGACTGTGGCCCTAATGGGGCTAGGAAACCTAAGTGTTTCCGATGCAGAGGCGAAAGGAGTCAAGTGGTATCGCTACTGTGGCAACGATGTTCGCATCTGGCAGGGAGGCAACTACATCGCTCCCAATGCGATGCCGAAGGTGGTCGGAACGAATGCTACGATGACTGCGCGACAGTGGGTTGAGTCGTTCGTAGACCTGAACGGAGTGAACCAACCGAACGGCATACGGGCGATTGAATTCCAGAAGGTAGACGGGTCGTTCTGGTCTTTCGACAACATACTGAAGACGTACAGTCCAGGAGTGTGGACAATCTGTGAAACAATATACAACTACGGTTACTGGGTTCACAGTTTTATACACGGATACCTTCCGATGCACGCCTTCCCGGACATGAATCCGCTCTCGACTGGATGGGCGTACACTCCGACACAGTGGATATTTGACCTGCCGACTGGGTGTGTGGACTTCCCCGTAGGGATGTATAACCAGTATCGACCCGCGTGGCCGCCTCCGGTTCCGCCACCGCCTCCGGACGGACCTTGGCATATCCACATATCGTATGTTCGTCACTACCTGCATACTGGTGGTGGGAACGACTACACAGGACGGCTCATAGTGACCGTTCTGAACGAGACCACCAAGGTGTATATGACCTATGACTCTGCCAACCCAACCAACGACTTCGTGTGGTACGGGAACACATGGGGAACAGTTGGGCCGCATCGAGCCGTGTTGATAACCCTCCCAGCAGGTCAATCGTGCTGGTGGTGGACGGGTCATCCGTAGGCGTAAGTCCCAAACCTCTTCAGCTTCTATTTTTTGAGAAGCCGAGAGATTCGACGGGGTTCTTAAGTATGACAGAAGCACATGAAGGGATGGATGCGACAGGGGATGAGGATCTGCTAGAGGAGGGCGAGCAGCTCGGCATAGTGACGGTAGAGATTCCGAAGAATCTGCAGGTCCGTGCCTGGAGAGCCAAGATCCTCAAGGGTGCGAAGATCAAGGACCTGATCCGCAAGGGGCTCGACAGCGAACTCAGGCGTCTCTCTCTTTGATCCTTGCGTTATAAATCTTCCCTTTCTCAGGATTCCAGGATTCCAAGAACCCTAGATTCCAGTATTCCATGGAAAGCCAGCACTATAGTCCTCGCAGCGGATATTAGTCTGCTGATGGGACTGAGGATTGAGAAGTCGAAGGGTCGTTCCCTGTTGCATTATCCGTACAGTTACGACTCCTCATCCAGTCCCTCAGAAGGCAACAAAGGATGAGCAACAGTTTGGGAACTGGAAAGAAGATGTTGGCAATGGCGATCGCTATTGCCTTCGTGACTGTGCTCGTGCCTATCTCGGCGCGAGCAGAAGTATCGGACTATTGGGCTGAGAAAGATGTGGATGTTCGCCTGGAACCTCACTACGAGAACATCGCGTACACTCTGGACCCCATAGAAACGCTCCAGAGATTCGATGCGAAGGGTGATTGGTACTGGCCTGCAACCACAGACATGAACGACAGCAAGTTGATCCTGACGGCAGCGACGAACGCCAGCTTCAATGTCGTGAATGACGCCAACCTCAACGACGGCAAGTATTACGAGGTCCGGGTGAAGGCTACAGCATGTGCGAACTTCACGTTCAAGCTGATCGACGATGCGACTCACTTCCTGTCGATTTACTTGGCAGCCAATCAGGGGATCCGTGCCACGTACACCGCAGCTGCGTCAACAGTGACGACCACGAGCATGGGCACCTGGGCAGGGGATACCTGGATCGTACTCGGGATCGACATGACACTGGCGGATACGACATTCTATGCGTACTATGATACGAATAGGACCGTCATAGGCTACAGGGTGGCAGCCACCCAGAATCTGACCGACTATGCGAACATCATCGAGGTCGGCCTGTCTCAGAGCGTGGCAGTTGTGACAGCCTACGTCGATTACTTCGTGCAGACCTCAGCTCACACGGATATGACGCCGATCGGACAAGCATCGAGAGCTCTCAGGCTCAACTCGGAAGAAACCGAGAAGAGGCGCAACCTGGCTTTCACGCTTGACGACTTGAAGGACGTCATAACCCTCAGCAACGACACGTCAGTCCAGGCTGCGATAGGGTACACGCCGACGGGCAAGGATCTCTCGAACGACAACAAGATCAACGAGACGGATCTTGGACAGATCATCGCGGAGACCCCAGAGGATGTCAACGCCAAGTTCAGAGGTACTGCAGTGGTCAAGGGCTGGGACAGCACGAGGGACGCAGTCGACGAGAGCCTCGAGAACTATCTCGCTGACAGGCACGACGTCTCCAAGATCTATGTAATCGACTACTACATAGACGATATGAAGCTCAACATCACCGTCTCCGAGGGGATGGCCGACAAGGTTGAGAAGTCAGCCCTCAAGAACTTCATGGCCGACGCCGAGGACCAGGGCGCCGAGATCAACTACGACAGTGATGTCGGGCTCAGGAGCGACTGGACCGATTTCGACTACGCATACATGCCGAGGGACATATCATCGGCGAAGTTCACTGACATGAAGAACGATCTCTCCAACGATGTCAGGAAGAAGTGCTTCTCGATGGTTGCCCTGACGCAGGCGCGGCCGAGTGATGTCGTAGACCCGATGTTCGAGTCGCCTCTGGCGATGGGCGTCCCGCTGACCGGGAAGCTGAACCTAGGCACGACATATCAGGAGACGAATGCTCTGATCGGCAGCATCCTGCAGGGCAAGGACTACACGGCAGTCGATGCCGAGACTCTCGATGCTCAGATGGCTTCTGACAGTGCCTCGGGATTCAACTCCGTGGAAGACGGGAAGACTTCGACCGAGGGGATGTCGCTGATCACAACGTTCTACAGTTTCCTGCTGTGGAGCATCGTGATCATCATCCTGGTGGTCTCCGCGATTCTCGTCGTCGTGATGCTGGGCAAGCACCGCAAGCACAAGAAGCATGCGAAGAAGTAGCTCTAAACTGCGCAGCGTGAGCTGCGCTTTCTCCCCCCTTTTTTTCTCTATCCAGGAGGACACAACATGATAAGAAGAATAATCGCAATCACGGTCGTAATAGCATTACTGGCTCTGCTGGCCCCAGTCAAGATCACCATTTCATCTCAAGCGGCGATGGTCGACGATCCGCTCAATACCGCGATAGCCCCGCACTTCAGCAGAGTGGTCTACACTCTGACGGAGCCGAGCTACTCGACCTCGTGCGATGAGCGCGGAGACTTCAAGGCATTGGTGGGCACGCCAGAGATCTCCATATCGGACAGCAGGCTCGTTATCGCACCTATCAGCACCACGAAGTCCTCCGTGGTCCTCAGCAAGACAGACGTCCCGGAGCTCAATCAGACTCGAGCCTACTACGAGATGAGCTTCAGTGTGTCGAGCACACTCTCCTGGACGAATCTCTCGCTCTATGACCTCCCGAACGATTGGATCAACATCTCGGTCCACTCCGGGGTCTTCCTGTATGATTATGATTCCGGAACCAGACAACTGGGGACCTTCTACAGCCCAGCGGCTGCCGGCGTCGACTATGTGATCGCATTCGACCTGACTACCTCCTCCGTCACCCTCTTCCTCTACGGGACGAACGGCACTCTATTGGCCGACAAATACATCTCAAGCAACCGTCTCGTTGCAGGAGATCTCGATGAGATCCGCTTCGAACTCCAGGGATCCACCTGGAATGTTCTCAGCCTCGATTACCTCTATGTTCTCGTATCCTCCACATTGCCCGGAGCCACATCCGTCAGCCTCGGGCTCGAGCAGATCAATCCCGACGACCTCAGTGAGGAGAAGAGAATCGACCTGGACCCGACCTCCGTCACGCTTGACCAATCTCTGAGGCAGCAGGTCTTCGGGTTCGAAGATGTCGAGCTAGACAAGAAGATTACGGACCGCGAGCTTCTAAACGCGATCGGACAGACGAACATCCATCAACAGAGAGCGGCGGGAAGGCTCGTTGCGGAGGGCTACAAGGATCTCCGGGGCTCCATCGAGGACGCTCTCATCAGTTACATCGCAAACGCTGAGAAGGTCGAGACCGACCAGGTCTATCTCATCGACTACTACATGGATTACCTCCAGTGCAAGGTGAAGATCGACGACCAGATCGTCGATAAGACGGTCAATGAATTCGAGAGGTCAGCTGGTCCAGTCACTTCCACGGTCGGAGGAACGCTCGAAGAAAGCACCACAACCAGCATCCTCAGTATCCCCGCCCATGCTCAGAACACAAGCTTGAGCAGTGAAGCCTACGTCGTAGCTACCCCCATAATACTCGCAGACGTGCTTCGTGGCCTGTTCTCCGACCCATTTGGAATCAAGAGTTCTCAGAAGTGGACGCAGGACCAGCTAGATAAGATGTACGGGGACCTCAAGGGCGTGTACAAGGACGTTCAGACCCGGATGGATCTGACCTTCAATCAGACGATGGCTTTGGTCACAGACTGGCAGAAGAGCACGGATGAGAAATATCAGCAGGTCCGGCAGGACTATCTCAATTTCCTCAGCATCTCCCAGGCTCAGACGGCTCAGCTGGCCGCAGATTACAGCGAGATGCAGGACAAGTTCGAAAGAACGATCAGCAAGTTTTTCTCGTACACCGAGAACCAGTTCGAGGCGACGAACGCGATCATCGCCAAACTGCTACTACAGAACGAGGCATTTGCGAACGCCTCTCAGGAGACCAGCCGATTCTTCGCCGGGCAACTCGCGAGGACGAATGAAGTGATCCTGAACATATCGAGCGCGCTGACCAACGCCCTCAGCGGTCAGGATTTCTGGGCGAACGTCTACAGTGGCGGCAAGCCAGCATCAGAGCCCCTGACATTCTCAGGCTTCTTCGGCAACAACGTCCAGACCTGGACGCTGATCATCATCGGAGTTTTCGTGACGATCGTGGTGGCCCTTGTCCTCGTCACCATGCTCAAGCCAGGACGGAGGACGAGGAACAGGAGGCAGTGAAATGTCAGAACCAAAGGAATCGGGAAGCAAGAGCAGATTCAGGATCACTAGCATCATCATAGCGATGGCAATGATAGTAGGGGCTCTCGGAGCTCTCATTGGTCCTCTCACAACGACAGTCTCAGCAACAATCACAGGAGATACCTACTCGGGATCTGGCAACTTCGTCGTCACCCAAGATACCGTTTATGACGGGACGAACCTGCATGTCTACGGGAACATCTACATCAACCAAAGCTCGCTGACCATCCGGCACGCGACGCTCACGATGGACGAGTCGAGCCAGTACCAGCACAATATCTATGTGAACTGGTCTTACCAGACCGACAGAGCCCTCAAACTGAAATATGCTTACCTGGACGTTAGCAACTCTTCAGACAATGGTACCCCAATGGTTAAGATCATAGCTGCCCCTTTTTGCAGTCTCTGGATCTCCAATTCGACAGTAAATCACACTAGTGTTGATTTTCCAGCCTGGCTAAGTTTCTATGTCGACAATTCAACCGTCCATGCCTCTCGATTTTTAAGTGCTAGTCTCGCGGGTGGTGCTCTCTTTAACGTGTCGCATAACACATTCAAGGATTGCCGAGGAGCATTTGTCATAGGTACTTCTACGGGCGGAGCCACTATCACCGAAAACACGTTCACCAACATCACTCGGGTATTCCCTGGCTACCCGGACTATTATCGGGGCATGATCTCAATCTGCGGAGATGGAACTACAGGCAATGTATCGATTCTGAAGAATCATTTTGACCATATAGATATTCAGGGGATAGATGTCAGCGATTCATGGAGTAACCGAATATCGTACAATGTGTTCGAGAATGTCTCGGATTCTCTCTTGGTCGATGATACCTATGGAGGGGCAGCTGCGATAGGCGTGTCTGGGGATGGTAAGCATCCAGGTCTGTCCGAGTGGAGTTATATTGACAATAACACTATAAAGAACCTGTACGGGGGCAATCTACTCCCCGTAGCCAACCCTGGAAACGGCTCTTCTGGAATAACAGCTGGAGGGGATGCAAAGCACTGGAAGATCCTGTATAATTCGATATGGGATGTTCGCAAAAGAGCAGGAGGCTACCAATCAATCGGCATAGATGTCGGGGGCGGGACAGTGGCTGATGGCACGAGTTCGATCTATGTGTGCTACAACGCTATCGGAAATGTTTCGGGCGCTGGCGTTGACCAACCTGGAGGCCAGTCGAAGGGAATAAGAGTCAATGGCGGCGGTGGCAGTTTCAATGGCCCCTATCTCGTAGGACAGATATTCATTGACCGAAATACATTCCAATTGGTGAACGAATCTTCACAGGCCATCGAGCTTTGGTATATGGTCCACAACATCTATGTGACCAACAACACGATAACACTCCTCAAAGGATATGACGGCTCTGGCATAGGAGTCTACAATCAACCCAGCCACATACTCATCTCGGACAATTCCATAACCATGTGGCGGGACGTCTGGGGCATCAACCTCGCGCACAACCACACCTACGCGACAGTGGTCAGGAATACGATCCACGTGCTGGCGCAGGCGCATTTCTATGATCAAGGAATCTGGGCGTTCGGCAGAGGAGGCGGGGCTATAGCAGTCAATGATGAAAATGATGCAATATACCAGGTCGGTGAGTTGCACTGGACGGCAGTCGGGGATTACTACGCGAATAACACCATAACGCAGGAATCGTACAGCGAATTCTTCCCCGAGTACACCATACTGAATTGCTCCCATCAGATAACGATTGGCGCACCAGGACCGTGGCCAAAAATAGTTCTGGATCAGGACGCGATCATATATTCATGGCATGCCAACTTCTCCGTGTGGGGGTCGGCGATCGAACTTCCAATCTTGACAAGAACGGGTGCGTCGACAGCGGTCACCGTATCTGGGACCGAATGGTACGTGGACTTCAGAGATACCGAAGACTTCTACTTCACCAACGTATCACTTACGCCTCTCGGAGCGGCATCGGACGATGACGTGAACATAACGGTCGACATATGGGATCCGCTGGCGATTGGAAGTCCGATCTTGAGTTTCATTGGGGAGGCGTCTTCCGGGACTGAAGTCGTCTTCGAGGTTGGAGGGTTGACAACTGGCGCGACATACCAAGTCTACGTGGACGGCGTCGGACTCGCGTCTATGGTGGCTAGTGGTAGCCAGATCTCCTTCGCCTATTCGGTCTGGTCAAACCACACGGTCGCCGTCTATGCCGGCGCAACCTACGCCCCTCCAGATGATACACTCATTATCGACCCGGACAGGAGTCCGTCGACTTCAGACCCTGGCGAGACGTCATTCACTTGGACGAGTCCAGCCCTAATCGTTATTGTGAGTGGCTCGTTGCTACTTGCCCTGCTCCTTCTCCTGAGAAGACCAAGAGGCAGATCTGGAACGAGGCACAGCTGAGGGGAGCGCATGCGACTATGTCTCCTCCTCGCTGCGGTAATCTTGGTCTCCTGTCTGAGCATCCCTCAGATCGGTCAGCCAGCCCAAGCGATCGCAGACCATAAGGTCAGAATTGCAGGCAACTTCGAGACTGATGTCAATGAGATAAACGACTGGGGGACTTGGCATTCAGTCGCAAATGTCAATGCTAGTGTGACGAGGAACTCTGCCGCTCAGTATATCGGGACCTACTCTGCCCTCTTGAATCTGAGTGCCGCCGGTGGATACTGGGCTGAGGCCAGTCATATCTTCGAATCGAATCAGAGTTTGGGGCATCAACCTTTCGACCATCTTGGAATCTACTGGCGATTCAATTCCACGGCATGGTTGGTTACAGCCGATTACAAATTCGATCAGTATAACGACACGACTCTATTGTCGAGGATGCACATCGTACTTGTGCCGACTGGTGCTCCTACGGATACATGGAACTTGATTTATTTCACACCAAATTGGGAACCCGAAGTGACGAACTTCACACTGACCTTTCACATGACGATGAGTGGAACTGGTGCTGGAGTTACGGCCAAACTCTGGCTGGACTACTTCTATATCGAATCCGACCAAGCAGACGTCCGCGTCAGGTATTGGAATCTCTACACTGGACTAGGCTATTATGAGGAGAAGCTACTTGCGAGATACTATCTATTCCCTGAAGGTTGGACCGATGTTTGGCGCGGAGAGTTCCAGGTCTTCAAGGGAGACGAGGTCCTTCTCCAGGTGACGGACGTCTTCGGGCGCAATGTCTGGACAGGCATGGTCTCTGTGGATTCAGATCCAGTCTATGTCGATATTCTCGTGCCGATCGTCACCGTCTATATCCCCAAGCCCGACTGGTACAACGACTCCGTGCCGATGGAATGGAGGATCACATGCTTGCCTTGGGGGCCGGACGGACCTGTAGGCATGGAACTCCCAGTGACAGGATTCATGTTCGAGGTCCTCGCAGGCTGGTACAACCTCGCATGGTTCGAGAGCCATTATGTCGAGGCTGGGAATCAGACGGTCTACATCGACGGCAACCTCACGGCGAGGAGATCGTTCATGCTGACGAACATCTCCATCCCGATCAACCCGGACTATGAGCTCGAGGTCAACGGCGGGGGTAGCATTTTCGATCTTTCCAGATGGACGGACCTGGTCAAGTTCGCAGCTGCGCTCTATGATGATTTTCGAGTGAAGGCGATCAGTATGGTTCTTCTATTCCTGTCAGTCGTGGTGCTGTTGTGGAGATCAAAGCAACTCACTGAAAAAAGAGTCAGGGAGGCGAGGCGTTGAATGTCCAGGGCCTAGACACCCTTGGGATCATATTACTGGTCATCGCGCTCGCCATCATGCTGACCTACATCCTCTGGGTCGGCTGGAAGTTCCAGTTCGAGAAGAGGCAGTTCGGATTCCTGCTCCTCTTCACGATCCTGTTCGGCATGTTCCTCGAGGCATGGCTGCGGGAGACCGGAGACGAGCTCCTGATCGGGCTTGCGCTGTTCGGGCTCCTCTTCATAGTCTTCATACTCGGGGTGCTCAAAAGGAGGAGACAGTCACGAGGGGCTCACACATGGCTATGAAGTTGGCAGTCATTTCCCTTATTGTCACGGGCCTCAGCCTGAACTCTGGGTCCGTCAAGGCCTGGAAGACCGAGTGCCATCCGACGATCGTGGACCTCGCAATGGACGTCCTCGAGGACGACGGGTACACCTATCTCGTGAGCTACCTGATCGACTCGGAGAACCTGGGTCGGATCAAGAAAGCCATCACCGACTGCGACCGGCTGGACCTCGCCCTCAATCACTACTACAGTCCGATCACGGGTCAAGGGCTCGCCGGCGCCACTGCAGCAGACGAGGTCGCGCAGACCTTCTTCAACAACGCAGTCGGATATTACGAGTCGGGGGATGTCTCGACGGCCTGGTACTACCTCGGTTGGAGCCTCCATGTCGTGCAGGATCTCTTCGTGCCCTTCCACTCGAATCTTGACCCGGTCAACGGTCACACTCAGTTCGAGCAATTCGTCTACGACTATCGTTTCTTCTATCCTCCACCTGCGAACGGGACCTACAACGTCGCGTCTAATGCGTCCGTGTGGGTCGATTACGCTGCAACAGTCTCCTATCCCTACTATGACGGGGTCTCGGGCGCGAACGCCACTGACACCAACTTTGATGCTGCAGGAGCGATCCTCTTTCCGGCAGCGATCGGTCTCACTGCAGGCTACATCAAGTTCTTCGCCGAAGTAATCGGCCTCGGTGACTTCAGCGTCTACACCCTGCACCGGGGCATCAACTATGTCAAGATAGGCTGGGACCAGGTCCTCGATCAGGATTTTCAAGCCTATGAGATCTACGTCTCGGACGACGAGGATCACGTCTTCTCGGAGGATCCTAATGCCGTGATCTATGACCGAGGGACCACTGAGAAGACAATCGTCAACCTCGATCTCGGGACAGACTACTATGTCCGGGTGAAGGCCATCGCCAACGGGTCTGTCCACACCAGCAATCTGTTGAAGGTCTCTCCGCAGTGGGACATAGCCTTCTACATCCTTCCTGGTCTAACGTTCTTGGTCGCGATCCTCTATTTTCTGTCGTATAGGCACAAGAGAAGAGGGAGGGTTCAGACATGATGCAAAAATCGATCCTGAGCGAATACAGGGCACGGAAACTAGCAGACGAATTCTTTGAGAAAAACACCTTCAAGAAACCCATCGAAATCAACAACAAACACGGCAAGGATTACGCGAGCTATTGGGCAAAGCCAGAGCTCATTGCGGAGTTTGACAGGGAAGTCCAGGACGAGAAGCTCACGCTGAGTCTCTACATGACCAGACTCTCCCGCGACAAGCCACAATTCTTCAGCATGATGTTCCCCAAAGGTATGAAGCTCGAGAACTTCCTCACTCCATGCAAGTACGGCGAGACGGACCACGGATTCCGGAACATCAGGAGTCTGTTAATCGGTGGGCTGATGTTCCTTAATCTCCTCGAAATGTATTTGATCACGACGGGTCCAGAACTTGGTGCTGCCGTCCTCGGAACGCCGTTCTTCGTCGGGCCCTTCTGTCTTATCCTGGGTGCTTTTCTCGTCATGGCATGGATCAACCATACCAATTTCACTTTCAAGCTCAACACCGAATGCCTCGAGCCGGAGTTAGAAAAAGGTCTGACGCACTTCGTCATAGCCGTGGATTGCGATGTTCCTCCTCACAAGCAACTTAGTTGGCTCGGAAAGAATGCCGCAGAACTCATGGAGAAAATCATCACGCCAGCGACGAAGGTCTTCAACAACGCCTACCTCGAGGCGAGGAGACAGGTCAATGTCGCGCACGAAGAGCTCGACAGGATCTACGCGGATGGTGTCAAGCTCTCCCTAATTGAGGCGAACCGTGTTCCGAGGAACCAGCAGGGGTCCTCGATCTGGGAATCCAAGGTCGTGATGATTCTATTATGCGGACTCCTCGGGGCAGTTGCAGCGGTCATATATCTGGTGAGCCGGATAGGTGGTTGATGATTGAGAGCAAAGAATCCCATAGATGCGATTCCAGGAATCGAACATCCATTCGTCCAGCTGACGCTATGTATGCTCATCGACGGGGTCGGCATGTGGACATATCTCATCCCGGGTATAGGCGAACTCGGAGACATCATCTGGGCGCCACTACAGACGTTCTTTATCCTGGCGATGATCGGCAGAGAACCGTACATGGCCGTGTTCGCGACAGTGTCGTTCGTCGAAGAGATCCTGCCGTTCACGGACTTCATCCCATCCGCCACGTTCGCATGGCTCTGGAAGTATCTAAGGAGATGGTAACTTGAGACCCCCACCGTTTCAATCCCAAGACCAGGCAAAGCTCGAATTGATTCAGCAACAAAAGAGGCAGATCGAGGCCCTCTCCGAGGCCTCGAAGGTCTTTCTGTCAGGGTTCCCAGAGATGAGCATCTTGCTCAAGGGTCAGAAGGGGGCCCTCTTCTTTGACAACGAATCAATGATGCTCTTTCGGGACGCCCTGGACATAATCCTATCCAATGAATGGTTCAAGAAGAACCAACATGCGGAGCTGGAGGAGTGGCTCGAGCTGCAAGACCTGGAGTTGAGTCCGACGGATCCGCGCATGGCCCAGGACAAGGCCGGCAAGAAGACTCCGATCCCAAGCTACCTCAGGAAAGAACTGGACAATCTTCTCACCCAAATGAGTGAAGAGCTGGGGATGGCGCTCGAGATCTCGAAGAAGAACAGGATGGCCTCTATCGAGAGAGCTCTCTCTCAGCCAATCAGGAAGGAACAGGGATTAGCATTGGAAGAATTTCAGGAGGGGATAGTCGATGAACGACACGAAGAGTAAACTGGATGCCTTGGAAGAGGAGCTCAAATTGTTCAGTAAGGAGGCCGACGCCTATGTGCCAGTGAAGAAGACCCGAGTCTTGAAGACATCTGTTCCAATGCCCAAGATTGAGATCGTCGACGACGAGATCGACCGAACGGACCCTCTCGCAGCGATTCTCAAAATTGTCAAGGAAGGCGATTACGAGTTCATCCCCTGGAGAGACTGTATCGAGGGGGATCGGAGCAAGTGTGAGAGATACGACAAGCTCGTTGAGGTCTCGAACGGATTCTGTGAGACGGTCCCGAAGAGACACCAGGGCGACTACAGGAATCCACCTGATGCCCTATTCTTGAGGACACTACCTCGAGCCTGCAGGGTCTGTCTATACTATCAACATCTGGACAGGAAACGAGAGGATCGTCTCTTGAGGAGGTTGGCGAAATGGTTGGGACTCAAGTTGCACCGAAAGAAGTCACCATCGAAAGCAAACTAATCGCCCAGGACCTCCGTTCATACGAGCCTCTCAAGGCTGCTATCGACTACGCTTTTCAGGCAGCCCTGCAGCACCGGCTCTTGGCTGCCTATCCGCTCCTGGTCTACGACAGGATCGTGGCAGCTCTCAACGCGCAAGTGACCAAGTTCGAGATCACCAAGGACCAATACGAACTCTACATGAAACCCTGGAAGGATGTGGAGAATGACCTCGGGAGCCTGGACAACCAGGACTATTATGACCAGCTCGAGTTTTCGGATTTCCGGCGCTGGTTTGCGGCCCTGCACGAGATGATCGACCTCATGGGGATGGGGCTGAGAACCTCGACGAAGTCTAAGGAGCTTCCAGACCCGATGCCCATGTGGAAATACCACGAGTGCCCAGAAGACTGTGCTCTCCTTCTCGCGAGGAGAGATCGGAAGAAGAGGTATGAATGACAGAAGCATTGCCGGCAGGTCAAGAGGTCGAGACGAGACCACCATGTGCAGGATCCGTCTATGACCTCATGTTCGATCCCCGGTATGCTACAGCGATCTTAAGTTCGGGCGAGGGAGGCACTGGCAAGACTCACTCTGCGGTCGACATACTGCACTATCTAGCCACGAAGCTCCACATCTACGTTCTCACCAACGTGATTTTCCTGCAGAAGACCACAAGTGGCTACCGGCAGGTCAGCAGGCCTCACGACCGGGTTCGTCACGTCAACACGATGAGGGAGTTGTGGTATGAGTACGCACTGATCTGCAAGGAGTACAAAGCCCAACATCCTGACCAGTTGGCCGGGCCGATAGTTGTGGCGGTCCTTGACGAATGGACGAAATACATGAAGCGGCTTGCGATCTGGGAATCGAGGGTCGTACTTGCTACGCTCATGTGGTGGGGCGAGATCCGGAAGTACCAGTTCATCCCCTGGACGATCACTCAGAAGATGAGCAACGCACCGAGACAACTCCTTCCCTACATGAAGTGGCACATCCAGAAATCCGAGAACCTGACCCAGGAGTACAACTCAGCCAAAGGGTCCAGCTATCACTACAAGGAACTCGCATTCGTTATCCGGGTCAGGCTCGAGGACGAACTCGAGGAGAGAAAAGAACAGGAGTTCTACGTCGGCGACGTCGCCGGCGTGATTCAATTCCGAAGAGGTCCGTGGACAGGCTCCATCGACGACGCGAAGGTTGGTCAGATCTCTTATGACCCGAGGGGGTCAGCAGACTTCATGATGGGCACCGTGAACGGGACCGAAGACTGGTTCGGCGACTTCATGAAACATATTTCGTCATGCCCTGGCATGATGGTCCCTGACAAGATCATCGAATTCTTTGAGGAAGGCATTTCAGGTTCATCAGAACTTGATAGGTTCTCGAACATCGACCTCGAGTTCGAGATGGCTAAGAGGGATCAAGCCAAGATGGACCCTGAGGCAACAGGCTACTCCTTCGTCAAAATGAGTCCCTACAAAGGTCGGAAGATGATTCTCGTGGAGAAGAATCCGACAAACCGGTCACGGTGGGCAGACTGCAGCCAGACGACATTGCGTCGAAGAATGGAGAAACTGATATGAGCGACTATCCTAATTTTCGCCTGGGCGGCTCATTAGCATCATCACCACCACGGTATTCCATCCCCTTGACTCTAAAGAGAAAGAAGAGAGAGACCTATGGTCTCTCGGCCCCCCCTGTTTTTCCGGTTTTCACCCTCCGGGATGACTTTGTTCCATCTTTGGATCCTCATGATTTTCCCCCTGGTTCTATCACGAAGAAAGGAGGTTTTGAATGCCGCGAAGAAAAGTCATCGTGAGATCTCATGATCGCGGCCGGTCTCAAGGACCCGGGTATGTACATGTAGATAGGTATTCGAGAACGCAAGAGCTCGGCAGCCGGCAGTATGACCTCGAGGAGGTCCTCGGCCCGAACTGCGATGTCATGGGCCGGAACGATCCGGAAGGCGAGATCTGTTCTCAATGCGGTTATCAGAGACCTGCCTATCAACGGGACATTTCGGGGGAGCCCATCTGTCGAGAATGTCATGACAGTGATTATCAAGGTCAGATTCAGCGGCGCCTCGAGCACGAGAAACGAGATCGAGCTGTCGATCGTCATCTCAGCGAATGGGACCGCTGGCAACGAGGAGAACCCCAGGTCCATAGGAGCGGAGACTGATGCCAAGAACTCAAGTGAAGGTACGCGAGCATGCTAGACGAAAACCCCATCAAGAAGAGAGGACGCATGTGGACAAATATGTTCGGGAACAAGACGTTCACGGCGGTCCTCCTCCAGGACCTACGGAGCTCGGGCCAACAGACGACAAGGACATCCGCTATCTGAAGTGGTCTGAGAGGAGCGAGGAGAGCCGCCAGAACGAGCGCGAGTGTGAGGACTGTGGGCAAGTTCGGGACCTGCGCGAAATGATCCAGATGCCAGATGGAGCCTGGTACTGCCAGCCATGTGCCGAGAATATCCCAGATGAAGAGGAGAAAGCCGACATCGACGAAGAGACCGAGCAGATCGAAGCCATCGAAAAGGAGTTACACGGCAAAGACCACGAACTCGAGAGTGGCTGGAAGAAGAGGGGCATGAAGCTCCTTACTCAGGCCGATCGGGAGAAACTGCCGAAGCTGTACGGGACGGAAGGGGTCCAAGCCGAGGACAAGGTGCTCCGAGTCAAGTTCTTCACACCTACCTCGAGCTGGACCTGGTACGCAGTCGAATTTGACGGGGACGACACCTTCTACGGCTACGTCGAGGGGCAAGAGAACGAGTGGGGCTACTTCTCACTCCAGGAGCTCTCAGACACCAAGGGACCGATGGGCGTGGGGATCGAGAGAGACAAATACTGGGAACCGATCAAGTTCGGAGACTACATCGCCAAGAAAGGTTGAGGCAAAAGAAACTAGGTGATTCAAGATGCCACGAAAAAAGATTCATGTCAGACACCACAAGAGACGCAAGCCGCAACAGGAAGAGAGAATCCATGTCGATGAGTACACTCGGACACTCGACACCGTCGTCCCTCGAGGATCCGAGCGTGAGTTTCTCGGGGCTGAACGGGATTTCGAGGCCAGATCTGAGCGTTCCAAGGAGCAGGATCTCCGCCTCGAGGCGAAGGATACTGAACTGATCGACGATAAGAAGCATCTCAAGGAGTGGAAGGCAGATCCTACCACACACGACATCATCGGGATAGACGACACCTTCTATGGTCCGCGTCTCGAGAACCTGGACATCATCAAGCAGATTCTCCGCGAGAGGTTCGACCGGTTCTCGAAGGTCTCCAGAGAGATCGTCCACAAGGCGAAGACGGAGATCCGGGAGGTCAAAGTCTCCAAGAGGATCCCAGCCAAGGAAAAGAAAAAGAAAATCGCCAAGATCAAGCATGAGGCCAAGCGCGAGCTCAAAGCGAAGGCCAAGAAGGACATCGAGGAGCTCAAGGAAACCCGCAAGAAGGCGCGGAAGGCCAGAGCCTTCGGAGTATCAAAGAAATGGAGTGCGGAACGCCGGCGTCGCGCCAACTACGTCGCGAAGACGGTAGACTGCAACCCGATCGAAGCTGATGCGCTGATCAGGCGAGCTCGTAGCAATGGGTACGACTATGACGTCGTCGATTGGGACCAGCTCCAAGGCAAGGACCTCCAATTCGACGAACGAATCGGTAAGCTCGAGCACATGGTCGGGAAGACCTACCTCGAGGCAGAATACGAGCAGGTGATGAAGGCCCAGGAGGAATACTGGAACGAGCTCATGGCCGAGAGATCCCAGGAAATCGACCGGACGGAGTTCCGGAAGGGCTATGTCCCGGAGGAGTACGAGAGAACTCCAGAGGCATGGGCTTGATCCATCTCCAGGAGTTGAAACATTGGTGCACCACAAGAAACGGACATTAGTCCACGCGCATGAGAGACGACAGGGCATCTGCGGACACGCACATGTCCGAACCCACGTCCGTGAGTTCGACACGAAGGGACAGGTTCGTAGAAAAGAGAAGGCCAGGTCCAAACGAGCCCGAGCGGTCGACGAAGCGATCA
>Ga0315284_10002035_pt1 | contig 28992 bp, 28 predicted proteins | sample YL17G09_16_MG_FD_203696 | JGI IMG/M metagenome (GOLD analysis project Ga0315284, IMG submission 203696) | Sediment microbial communities from Yellowstone Lake, YNP, Wyoming, USA - YL17G09_16 | ecosystem: Environmental > Aquatic > Freshwater > Lake > Sediment | place: USA: Wyoming | collected...
AGGTCCTGGCGGGGCAATACAGCATCCCGCGCGAGGAGCAGGATGCGTACGCGCTCTCCAGCCAGCAGCGCGCGCAGCGGGCCATCGAGTCGGGCCGTTTCACTGATGAGATAGTCTCCGTCACCGTACAAGAGAAAAAAGGCGAACGACTCTTTGCCGTGGACGAGCATCCGCGGTTCGATTCGACCGCGGAAGCCCTGGCGAAACTCACGCCGGTTTTTTCGAAAGCCGGGACGATCACCGCCGGGAATTCCTCCGGCATTACGGACGGGGCGGCAGCGCTGGTGCTGGTCTCCGAGGATCGCGCGCAGCGGTCGGAAAGCAAACCTCTGGCCCGCATCGTGGATTACGCCACGGCCGGTGTGGACCCGCGGGTCATGGGCCTCGGACCGGTGCCCGCCGTGCAGAAACTGCGGAAGAAGACCGGAAGGCGGCTGGAAGATTTTGAGCTGGTCGAACTCAACGAAGCCTTCGCGGCGCAGGTTCTCGCCTGCGACCGCGAGCTGCATTTCGACCGCGAGCGCCTAAACGTCAATGGCGGGGCGATTGCTCTGGGCCATCCCATCGGCTGCACCGGCGCGCGCATTACCGTGACCCTGATTCACGAGATGCTGAAACGGCAGGCGCGTCGCGGCTTGGCCACGCTCTGCGTCTCGGGCGGCCTGGGGATGGCGCTGGAGCTGGAAGCGGCGTAGGATTCAGGGGAGGCAGGCGGGCTCGCCTCCTGTCAGCCACCACGAAAGGATCGAAAGTTGGGCGCGGAATACAACGCACAACCCGGTTCCCGGCTGCGCTTTGAGGACATTCTCTACGAGAAGAAGGACGGCACGGCGCGCGTCACGTGGAACCGGCCGGAGGTTTACAACGCCTATTCCGCCCGAACCCTCCGCGAGATGATCCAGGCGTTTCGTGACGCGGCCTGGGATGATTCCGTCGCCGTGGTCGTCTTGACGGGCGCGGGCGAGAAGGCGTTCTGTGCCGGCGGCGATGCCAAGGAGTTCTCCGCCGAATTCCTCCGCCGCCCGCGAAATTACTGGAAGTGGCAGGGCCTGCTGCTGGAAGCCTTGGAGCTTTTCCGTCACCTGGGCAAGCCCACCATCGCGCGCATCAACGGCACGGTGGCGGGCGGAGGAAATGACTGGAACCTGGCCGCCGACCTCGCCATCGCTGCCGACCACGCACGCTTCATGCAGGTGGGTACCCGTGTGGGCTTGGTCGATGCCCTGGGCTCGAGCCAGTGGCTACCGCTCATCGTGGGTGACCGGCGGGCGAGGGAAATGCTCTTCACCTGCGACGAAATCTCGGCGGAGCAGGCCCTGAACTGGGGCCTGGTGAATCAGGTCGTTCCCTACCGGCAACTCGACCGCGCGGTGAATGCCCTGGCCAAGAAGCTGATCCAGAAGTTCCCGGAATGCACGCGCTACACCAAGCAGCAGTTGAATTTCTGGAAAGACCTGGCCTGGTCGCTCACCGCGGGACACGCGCGCGATTGGCTGACCATCCATTCCACGTCCCGGGAGCCTTACGAGGGCGTGCAAGCCTTCCTCGAGAAGCGGCCCGCTGACTACCGGCGCCTGCGGGAACGGGCCGCGGCGGGCCAGTCGAGCGAATTTCTCTGGGGTGCTCCGACGCGCACCTGCGCGGATTGTGGCGCGGAGGGAATCCCGGAAGGATTTGACTATTGCGGGAAATGCGGGAGTAAGCTGAAATAGCAGGCGTGGAAGCAGCCTGGGATGACAATGGTCCGTGATCCCTGCGGGGCTCACCCAGTGCCCGCGCTCCGAAGGTGAAGTCCACGTTGAGGAGGAAGCCATGCCAGACGAGTCCACCGAGTTCCTGACCGGGACCGAGAAAGAGGAAGAGGCAAAGCCCTTCCAGTTCATCCGCTGGGATGCCTCCGGCACCGTCGCGCACCTTACGCTGGCGCGCCCCAAGCAGAACATCTTCAATATTGAGATGCTAAACGAGATATGGCGCGCCATCGAAAGCCTGACCGCGCGCGATGAGGTCCGGCTGATCTGGCTCGATTCGGCGCCGGAATGTGAGGGGTATTTCTCGATGGGTGTGGAAGCCGCCGGCTACAAGGCCGATATGGTGTTTCAGATGATGGATGCCTTCCACCACGTCTTCCGCGCCATGATCGAAGTGTCGAAGCCCGTCCTGGCGGTGGTGGACGGCATGGCCAATGGGGCCGGGTGCGAGCTGGCAGCCTTCTGCGACCTGGTCATCGCTAGCGAAAACGCCCGCTTCCTTCAGCCGGAAATCAAACTCGGCGTGTTCCCACCTCTGGGAGCGGTGGTGTACCCGCGCGTCATCGGCCCCAAGCGCGCCATGGAGTTGCTCCTGACCGGCGAGCCCATCAACGCGCAACAGGCCCTCGTCATGGGCCTGGTCAATCGCGTGGTGCCGCGTGCCGCTCTGAAAGAAACCGTGGAGACGCTGGTGAAGCGCATTTCCGAGCAGAGTGGCCCCGTGCTGCAGTTGCTGAAGCGCGTCATCTTTGAAGGCACTTGGCAGCCCTTCGACGAGGCCCTCCGGCACTCGCAGGATATCTACTTGAACCAGTTGTTCGCCCTGGAGGATTCCCAGGAAGGCCTGCGCGCCCTGGTGGAGAAACGCAAGCCGGTGTGGAAGAACAGGTAGCCACACGGAGGAGCGGAGTGACCGACAAGGAGCTGATCGACCGGATCACCCACACCATCGTCGAGCGATTTCACCCTCGGCGGGTCATCCTCTTCGGCAGCCGTGCCCGGGGCAGCGTCGGGCCGGATAGCGACGTGGACATCTTCGTCGAGATGGACAGCAATGTCCCGCCGCCCGAACGCGCCGCACAGGTCAGTTCAGTTTTTGGGCTGCGGCCATGGTCGCTGGATCTTGTAGTGTACACGCCGGAGGAGGTCGCAAGACTGCGCGGTATTAACGGAACCCTGCTCTCGGTGGTCGAGGCCGAAGGTCAAATCCTCTATGAGCGCCCCTGAATCCAACTTCCGGGCATGGCTTGCCAAAGCCGAAAACGACCTGCTAAACATCGAGAACAACCTCTCCCGCGCTTGAGTCCCGTGGGACACGCTCTGCTTTCATGCCCAACAGGCCGCGGAGAAGTTGCTCAAAGCCTTCCTCGTGTGTCACGGTGTTCCTCCGGCAAGAATACATGACCTCGTCGCCTTGCTGGCCCGGTGCGTGGAACTGGAAGGAAGCTTGGCACAGCTCGAAGAAGACTGCCGGAAGCTCACCTATTACGCGACCGTCTCGCGCTACCCTAGCGACCTCTACGAACCAAGCGAGAAGGATGGTCGCGAAATGTTCGCGGTCGCACATCGTATCCGCAACCGAATCCTGGGCCTGCTACCTCCCGCGCCCCCTTAACGCGTGTCTCCTTTGTTCATCGCGCGCCCCAAAGTATTCAACCCCACCACGTCTTCAGACTAATGCACCTTCACCATGGCTTCCGCGCCCTGGTCGAGAAACGCAGGCCGGTGTGGAAGAATAAATAACTCGGGACTGGCGTCGCTTCAGACACTGAAAACCAACAGGCTTAGGGGACAAGTCGCCGTTACCCCACTCCGGCGGAACCGGGTCCCAACTCACTCTACAAAGCTGAAAAACTCGTCGCGTGTTAGGCCCGCCTGCTTGATAAGGGCAAGAAGTGTGCCCTTCGGGACCGTCCTGGAGAAATGAACGGGAATCGTGAGGGCTCGATGGTCGGCCGCCCGGTAAAGTGTCAGATGACTCCCCTTCTGCCGCCATCGGACGAAGCCGGCTTTCTGTAGGATTCTGACAATCTCCCGGGCCCGCAACGCCGGAAGTTCCTTAGACCTGCGAGGGGCTCACCTGGACTAAGGTGGTATAGATGGGAACTGATTCGTTGTCCTTCGGGATCGGTTCGTTATGCGCCGTGAGGTTCTCCAGGTGGAGCTCGATCGCTTCCCGGGCATTCGCCGTTGCCTCCTCGATGGTGGCACCATAAGAGACGCAGCCAGGGAGGAGCGGCACAACCACTGTGTAGCCACCCTCTTCCTCGGGGATCAAGTTGATTTGGTAGGAATACGCCTTCTTCCGTCTCGCCATACGCCTATTATGCACTAGCATCAGGAAATAGCAAGCGGCTGGAGTTCACCTCCTGGGAGCCCATCGGGACAGGCAGGATTCGCTCGCATGAAGGCCTGCGCGCCCTGGTGGAGAAACGCAAGCCGGTGTGGAAAAACAAATAACTCGGGGTTCGGGATCGGGTGTTCGGAACTCGGGGAACCCTGCCAAGGACGCGGAGGTCGCCCTTCAATCGTCAATCCTCAATCGCAAATCAGCAATAGCTGCTGTCCCCACGCAAGAGTTCTTACTGAAGCTCTTTGATAGCCTTCTCAACCGCTTCGAGGGCGGTCTTCGAGACTTCGCTGGCGGCCGTGTCGGTGGAGCGTCGCGCGTAGACGTGCTCGCCGACCTGGGAGGCTTCGACGATTCCCGTCTCGTTCTTCTCGCCGAACTGGACCTTGAACCGGTAAGCGGGCTTGGTCAGGCCGAACGCGGCCAGGTTCTGCCCCTGGGGAAATGAAGTGGCCCGCAGGTCGCGGAGGTTGTTGAGCAAGGCCTCAAGTTTGTCGGCAGGAACGTCCTTGGCGGCCGGCGCGGTCTGCTTCCATTTATTCTGCGGTTGCCGTTCAAAGACGCGGCTGCCCGCCGGCGTTTCCACTTCCAGCCGCTTCACCTCATAGGCGGAGAAGGAGAACAGGTCTTTATCGCGCAGCTCGTCCAGCTCTTTCTGGAACTGGGTCAGGAAGCTGGCGTCCAGGGTGAAGACAGGCTCCAGCGCCGAATTCATCGCGTAGCAGCGCTCGCCCTCCTTCTTGCCCACCAGGAGTGTCTGGCTCACGCCCGGCCCACTCAGGCGCACGCTCAACTCGGGGGCGCCAAACCCGTACTTCGCGGCGTCTTTCTTGTCCTCAGCCACAATGCTCTGCATGGAGAGATTCTGCAGGCGGTCCGCCAAGCCCTCCACGGTGAAGCGGTCGGCGCGCACGGGCGGCGGCAGAACCAGGTCCCATACGCCTTCGGGATTCTTGGCCAGCGTCCAGCGTTTGCCCTTGGCTTCTGCCTCGATGCGCTGCAACTGATTGGCAGCGAGCGTCACGGCGCGCTTATCCCGCAGGTCAAAGAGCTTCTTGTCAAGCGATGACTTCAAGTAGCTGTAGAGCGTTACGACCCGCGGGTTACCGGCGATCTGCGCATATACGCTCCCGCCGGTGGGAGTCTCATCACCCAGCAGCAGCGTGAATTTCTGCGGCTTCCTGTCGGTGGCCACTTCCACGGTCAAGGAAGGGCGCTCGAGGCCGTAGTCTTTCAGGTTCGCGGGCTTCGCGTCCACGACCTGCTCGACGCTGGTGCCCGTCAGGCTGTTCAGGAGCGCTGAAGCGGCGGACGAATCTGCCGCCAGCGGCTTGGGCTCCACGATCACCCAGTTCCCGCCTTCGCGCCGGCACGTTACCGTTTCTCCGTCACGGGGCTTGAGCGTGAACGACTGGATGTGGCTGCTCTCCACCGGAAAGATTTTTTCCTGGGGCGCGCTTTCGGTTTGGGGGCTCTCCCGGGCCTTGCGTCTCTCCCAATAGGTGAAACCCGCCCACATCGCTGCCAGCAGCGCTAGGGCCCCGAGGGTTTTCAGGTATCTGGTCTTCATCGCCGCCGCCACCACACCGAGGTGCCCAGCGCGATGATCAGGATCGGCAGTCCAAACACGCCCAAGTAAAGGACTCGCCGCATCTGCTGGGCCGTCATATTCAACCGCTGCGATTCGGGAGGTTTGGGCCGGATCGAGATCAAATCCTCCTCCGCCGAGAGCCAGTTCACCATGTTCATGAACAAGTCGCGATTGCCCTCGAAGGGCAGGTAGGTGTTGACAGCGAGCATGGACGTTCCCACGGCTACGAAGCGGCCCTCGGTTTTCTTCTCCCCTTCGCCGGCGATAGTGCCCGCCACCGCCACGCTGAGCGGCCCCTTGGTGTCTTTGCCGGCGCGATACCTGACTTCGCGCACCTTCGGATCGAAGTCCGCCACCCCGAAGCTGTCGGGAGAAGTCTCGCAGAGGGACTCAGCGCTCACGCCCGCCTTGTATTCCTTGCCAACCTCAAACGAACGCGTGAGGGGAAACAGCGTGGCGGTCCGCGCCAGCGGTTGGACAATGGGGCTGGAACCATACTTCAGGATGAGCGGCATGCTGGGACTGGCCCCCACCAGTTGCGCCACCGGATTCTCGTCAATCGCCAGGTCGTTCCGCAGGGTCACGTTCCAGTCCGCCAGAAGCTTGGCGAGGTTCGTGAGTTCCATGCCGGGGTCGAGCAGAAACAGGGCCCGCCCGCCGCCCGTCAGATACTTCTTGATCGTCTCGACTTCCTGAGCGAGGAAATCATTGCGCGGGCCGGCGATGACGAGCAGAGAGCAGTCGGCCGGAACCTCCATCTTCTGGAGTAGCACCAGGGTCTTCACCTGACGGTTTTCGTTTTCAAGCTGCTTCTTGACTCTGCCGTACCCGGCGCGGTCGGAACTGTCCACGTCTCTCTCGCCGTGTCCCTGAATGAAATATACGGTCTTCTGCCCCTTTAGCAGGCGGACGATGGCATTGGTCAGTCCCTCTTCCGTGGAACTCTGGGCTTCGAAGTGTCTGTCCCCACCCGCCACGACGACGGTTCCGTAGTTGCGTATGCCGAATTGCCCGGCGAGGGAAGGCTGGCGGTCGGGGTCGACGTAGCGCACGGTGACTCGATGCGTCAGCGCGGAGTAGTTGTCCAGAAGATCGCGCCGCCCACGGAAGCCGCTCTCGCGATCAAAGACGTAGATCGTGAGGTCATTCTTCAGCTCCTTCAGCACCTTCGTCGTCTGGGGCGACAGGCTGTACGACTGGTTGGGAGTCAAGTCCCACCGGCGGTTGTGGCGGTCCACAAACCAGTTGGCCAGGACGACGATAGCCACTGCCACGGCCGTGTAAACGGCGAGGTTCACCGCTTCCAGGAACCGCTCGCCCCTGCGCCCGAGAATGCGATCTTTCCATGCCATGGTTACGGCCTCCCTTTCAGGGCTTCAATGGAACGTGCGGTCAGGAAAATTCCCAGCACAATAACGGAAAGGTAGTAGGTCAGGTCGCTCAAATCGATGACCCCTCTGGCGAAATTGTGGAAGTGAGTGGTCAGGGCCATGTAAGACAAGACCCGCCCGGCCGTGCTGCTGGAATAGGCAGTGACCCAGTCCAGCACGTAGAGCAGAAGAAAGACCTCCGCCGTAACGCTGGCGGCGATGATCTGATCCTTGGTGAGCGTGGAAATCCACATGCCCAGAGCCAGCAGCGCTCCGCCATAGAGGAAAAGTCCCAGGGCTTCCGCCAACAAGGGCTTGGCGTGGGGATTCCCATAGAGAAAAAGCACGCCGATGTAGAGGAAGGTCAAAACAACCAGGACCGAATAGAAGCCCACCGCGCCCAGAAATTTCCCCAGAATGATTTGCAGCCCGGTCAAGGGCGAGGTGAGGAGCAGCTCGATGGTCCCGGATTTCTTTTCCTCCGGAAACAGCCGCATGGTGATGGGAGGAATGAAGAGCAAGAGGGCTACGGTCAGCACCCCCTCCAGCAGGGGCTGAATGATGTGCTCGTTCAGATTCATGGGCGGCGCCCCCATACCACCCATGGCCGCCATGCGGAACTCCTGGATCACGTAAGTGGCCGTGAAGCTGAAGAAGAAAAAACCGCAGACCACCGCGTACCCTCGCATCAACTGATAGCCGATATAGGAATGGAAGTAAGACCGAAGTTCTCTGCCCGCCACTGCCACAACGTTATGCATCGCAAGCTTCCTCTCGATCGGGATCTAAGTTCGCAGTCGCCCGCTGCCCCCCCGGGCTTAGCTGATATTCAACTGCTCGTCGCTGACGCTGGGTTCCTCGACCACGTCTTTGGTGGTGAGTTTCAAGAAAATATCCTCCAGGCTCAGGCCGCTGGTCTTGAGCTCCAGCAACTTCCACTGCGATTCCACCACCGCCCGGGCCACTTCCGGCCGGACGTCCAGGCCCTTCTCGGAATGGATCTCAAAGGTGACGGCGCCATCGGAGGTCTCGCGCGGCTCGACCCAATGCAGGCCCGGGACACGTTGGAGCTTGTCCATGACCTCCGCCGCCGGCCCCTCCACCGTGACCAGGACCGTCTCGTATCCCTGCAGCCAGCGGGTAAGCTCGTCGGGTGCGCCGACGGCCACCACCTTCCCCTGGTTGATCACCACCACGCGCTGGCAAGTCTTGGAGACCTCCGGCAGGATGTGCGTGCTCAGCACTACCGTGTGCTGGCCCGCCAGTCCCCTGATGAGCTCACGGGTCTCGATGATCTGTTTCGGGTCGAGGCCCGCCGTGGGCTCGTCGAGCACCAGGACGTCCGGATTGTGGATGAGCGCCTGGGCCAAGCCCACCCGCTGGCGATAGCCGCGGGAGAGTTTGCCGATCTCCCGTTGCTGCACGTCGGTGATGGCAACCTTCTCGCTGACTTCCGCGATGCGCTTCTTGATCTCCCGCCGGGGAACACCCTTGATCCGGGCAACGAATGCCAGGTACTCCGCCACCGTCATGTCGAAATAAACCGGGGGGTTTTCGGGCAGATAGCCGGTGCGCCGCTTGGCTTCCAAAGGCTCTTCGACCACGTCGAAGCCCGCCACACGCACTCTTCCCTCGCTGGGTGGGAGATACCCCGTGATGACGCGCATCGTCGTCGTCTTCCCCGCACCGTTGGGGCCGAGAAAACCGAGGACCTCCCCTTTCTGCACTTCAAAGCTGACGTCGGAGACTGCGACGGTTGGTCCGTAACGCTTCGTCAAGTGTTCCACTTCAATCATGCTGATCCGTCCTCAATACCGAGGTTCGCCTTTGCCCCCAGCGTCCTAGCGACCACCGCTCTGGAAGGCATCAGTGCCCGACAAGAACTAACTACGAATACCAGAAAGCCCTGGGGGTTGCCAAGAGGTTTTGAGTAAGGCGTCCGGGGTATTTCCGGAAACCAAGCTCTGCGCTACGATTCGCTTTCCCCTTTCGCCTGGGGCGAATTGGGAGAGGAGGCAAGCAGACGCGTGCACCGCGTACACGCTACAACTTGCTGTTGGAGAATCTCGAGTTCCCGGCGGGGATCAGCGAGGCCCGGCATGAGATATACAAACACAATGTGACGGGACTACGGTCCCCTCTGGCTGGCAAGGCGCAGAAGCAAGCGACGCAGCAATTCCCGATCGTGGGGAGACATATGGCTGAACTCGAAAGCGATACCCACCCCGGGGAGACGCCGTGTGGCCACCGCCACGACGCGGCTCGTCTCGTAGCCCACCGGAATCGCCATGCGGCCCACCGTGCCCAGCTCGATGTGCTTTTCGCAACGGAGCAGGAGGCCTGTCGTGCTGATGTCCAGCAAGTCACCGGTAAAGCGGACACCGCCCCCCAGGAATGCGACTGGTATCGTGAACCGCGGCCTGAACCGTTTTGCTCTTCTGCCTGCCACGTCGGGTACGGGAGCAACAACGGGAAGAACGGAGCCGAGCCGCGTCTGCCCTCTCGCTTCCCGGACCAGGGAGATTTCGCCTCCCCGGTAGGGGCGAAATCACCTCACCCCCTGCGGCGCAAGCGTACCATTGTTCCTTGCCGCTGTCACGAAAGATGTGAACCCCTTTGTAGGCCTATTGTCAAATCAATAAACGGAGGGGAGAAGGCTGCCGGCCTTACCGCCCAAAGCCTTCACGTCCATCGTTGGTGGCCCTCCGCAGATGCCTACCCGCCCCTGAGTCCCACGGACGGCCCTCCCGCGTATTCCCGCGGGCCAACTCCGCCAGCGCCCCGCGTATACCTGCGGCGCTAACGACGTCAGGAGCAGAAATCGAAGTCTGTATCTTTTCCGTGCCTGCCTCATCTAATGGGGCTGAAGGCCGACAATCAAGGAGATTCAAAGACCTATGGCGAACGTCCTGCAAGTTCAGGCGAGCGATTGGCGGGCAATCGAAACCAGCCAGAAGCTGGTGCTGGTGGATTTCTGGGCGGAATGGTGCGCGCCTTGCCGGATGCTGGCTCCGACGGTTGAAAAGCTTGCCGAGGTTTACGGAAATCAGGTCGACTTTGCCAAAGTGAATGTCGATGAGCTGCCAGAGCTGGCCAATCAGTATGGCGTGCGCTCGATCCCAACCCTCGTTTTACTTCGAGATGGCAATGTGGTGGAGCAACTGATCGGTGCGCGCCCTTACCAGGAACTGGCCCGGCTCCTCGAGCAGTACCTTGCCGTTCCTGTCAGGAAGTAACTCCCTCCTCGATTTGGTGGCGTATTGGCGGTTGCCTTTGCCCGGTTTCGGGATGGTGACGTTCCTGCGCCGGCCGAGGCGCCGGGAACTCTTTGGGCAGAGGAAAGGGGTGGCGAGAGGGGGCCCGCCTCTCGCTTTGGCGGGCCGCCCCTGTAATCAGGAAGCGCCTCAGAAAATTGTCAAGCGCCAGAAGATGCGCGGCCGTTGCCGCCGGCCCGGGCTGATACTACGCCCCCGGCCGCGCGGTGAGCACGTTGGGCGTACCACTGAAGAACGCCTTGGGCGTGCTGACGTAACCCGCTACGCTGTCCTTCGCTAACTTGTTCACCACCAACTCCAATGCACTCGAGGCCCCCTGGACGTAGAAGTACACGGGTTCATTGATGGACTTGTCCTTGCGCTCGGTGCGCTTGTCATCGAAGAAGAGAACGACGGTGAACTGGTTCTTCTTGGGATTGGTGGCGCTCAGCTCGACCATCACGGTCCCGACCTTCTGCCGGGACTTCTTCCGCGGCAGGCTGAACTCAAAGTAATCACGATCGGTCCGGTGAGCCAGGGCGACCAGCTCGTCGTGGGTTCGCGCAATGGCTCCACCTAGCTCGCCCTTGGCACCCAGCAGGGCTTCCTTGGTAGCTTCCAGGTCTTTGCGGGTTCCGGCGATATCTCCCGAAAGGGCACCAAACTTCTCGCTGGATTCGGCTTGAAGCCTGTTCATTTCGTCCGCCCCGGCTTTCTTGGCGATGGCTTCACCCAAGCGCTGCGCGGACTCCTGCTGCTGCTTCTGGACAGTGGCCGCCAGCGTGCGGGCACGAGCCAGCTCTTGCTCCGTCAAACCCAGCTTCTCCGAGGTCACCTGGAACCGGCCTCGCAACTGGGCGTAGCGAGCGTCGCTTGAATCCAAGCGCCGGGTCAGCAGGTCCAGTTGATCCGTCTGTCTCGCGGCATGTTCACTGAATTGCCGGCGCGCCGAGATGACCAAGAAAATATTGACGACTGACAGGATCAGTAGCGCAAGCACGAGCAAGAAAAGGATCTGGCCACCGGAAAAGCTCCAGGGCGCCGGGGGCGGGGCTGGCGTGTAAACAGGTTGGGATGGGCCGGGCGCGTTGGGCTGGCTCGGCTCGGGGGAGCCGGCCCGCCGGGCCTCGCGGTCGTTCAGCCCAAACATCGCATGCGCGGCATCGCGGTCGTTGGTCTTATCTACCATGCACACTCCTCTTTCTGAAACTGCCATCTGGTTCAGGTTTCCCGCCGTTCCATCGGGCGGGTGGGCCTGCCTAACATAAGATGCCAATTTCAGCGTGACAGTTCGATGAGAGTAGATTCCCTAACGCCGTAACTCGCGGCTAGTATCCCATCAATCCCCGGCAAGTTCAAGGCCTAGTGTACCTTGGGGATTTCAGGTCAGGGCCCCCGGCGCGCTGAAATAAGGCTGGCGCGGAGGACGCTGCTCGTGTATACTATTGATGCTTGATCAGTTTTTGTGACCCGGTACCAAGTGCTGAGGAGGCCACAGAATCATTGATTTTGTGGCCTTTTTTTGTTTTTGGCGAGTGGTTGCGAGAGCGGAACAAGAAAATCTAAATACGAGAGGTTCAAAGCAGCAGATGGAAAAGGAACAAGGCAAGGTGAAGTGGTTTAACGACGCGAAGGGCTATGGATTCATCCAGCGCGCTTCCGGCGATGACGTTTTCGTGCACCACTCGGCCATCCAGGCAGAAGGGTTCAAGTCGCTCAGCGAAGGTGAGACGGTGGAGTTTACCGTCACCAAAGGCCCCAAAGGGTGGCAGGCTGAGAACGTCGTAAAAGTCTAAGAAATTAGAGGGGGCTTCCGCTCCCGCGGGAGCCCCCTCATTGAATGGTCCGGAAGCGAGTGCGCCCATGGTGATCCAATACATCGGATTTCAATCGAAAGCCCGTGGCAGGGATTACTCCTACCGCGTCGTGGATGCCAAGAACGAGCCGCGTGAGTTCACCTTGACCATTTCCAACCAAGCGTTCGTCGAGCGACATGTGCCCTACCAGGATGCCGCCGGCCTCTGCTATCAGAAATTACAGCGAGAGCTCGCCACGGAGAACCCCGAGAGCCCCCTCCAGCGCCACTACACCGTTTCCGACCAGGAACTCGACGAGTACCGGGAGAAGTACCGCCCCAGCAAGAAACACCGCGCCTAGATCGCGGCAACCAGCTCCGCGCAGAATCCAACACCCCGACCCGCATTTCTCGGCGCCTATTTCCTTGCGGTATGGTTTGACACCATCTACCCGGGGAGGGACCCTCCTGCCAAACGACGAAGAAACGGCCCACTTGAAGCAAGTCGGGTGCTACGGGATGCGGGAGCGGGTTTACGAAACTTCCTGGGAACACGTCTACTCGTGCCCTATGAGCCCCGATGCTTCCTCGGGCGCGGTGATGCGCCGCAAAGGTCTGCACCGGGCGGCCCCTGCCTGCAATCCAACATTTAGCGTTTGATGTTCGCCCCCCGAATCGCTAAGCTAAGCGGCCGACCAGCATGCCCAAATACGTCTTAGCTCTTGACCAGGGAACCACCAGCTCGCGTGCGATTCTCTTTGACCGCGAGGGGAATGTCTGCGCCTCGGCCAGCCAGGAATTCAAGCAGTACTACCCGCAGCCAGGCTGGGTGGAACACGACGCGGAAGAGATTTGGCAGTCGCAGCGGGCGGTGGCAGAGAAAGTTATGGCGGCAGGGCCGGAAGGAAGGGTCGGGCCCGCAGACCTCGCCGCTATTGCCATCACCAACCAGCGCGAAACCGTGGTGCTCTGGGACCTCGCCACCGGCAAACCGCTCAACCATGCCATCGTCTGGCAATGTCGCCGCACCGCCCCCATGTGCGACCGCATCCGGCAGGAGGGCTTTCACCAGACGCTGCGCGAGAAGACGGGTCTGGTCACGGACGCGTATTTTTCCGGCACCAAGATCGCCTGGCTGCTCGAGAACGTTCCCGGGGCGCGGGAGCGGGCCGCGCGCGGCGAACTGGCCTGCGGGACCATCGACGCCTGGCTCATCTGGAACCTGACGCGCGGGCGCACCCACGCGACGGATGTCAGCAACGCCTCGCGCACCCTGCTCTTCAATCTGCGTTCCTTGAGCTGGGACGAAGAGATTCTCCGCTACTTCCGCATTCCCGCTTCCTTACTCCCCGAAGTGAGATCCTCGAGCGAAGTCCTGGGCGATACGGACCTGTTCGGCGCGAGTGTCCCCATCGCCGGGGTGGCAGGCGACCAGCAGGCTTCGCTTTTCGGCCACCAATGCTTCCGGCGGGGGGCGGTCAAGAACACCTACGGGACAGGCTGCTTTCTCCTGATGAATACGGGCGCGGAAATTCCACAGTCGCAATCAGGCTTGCTCGCCACCATCGCTTGGGGCCGCCAGGGAAAGACGGTGTATGCGCTGGAGGGGAGCGTGTTTATTGCTGGGGCCGCAATTCAGTGGCTGCGCGATGAGATGAAGCTCATCCAGGACGCGGCGGAGAGCGAAGCTATGGCCCGGGCGGTGCCCGACACCGGCGGGGTCTACTTTGTCCCGGCGTTTGTAGGGCTGGGGGCGCCGCACTGGGACGCCTACGCGCGAGGCACCATGGTTGGCATCACCCGCGGCACCAACCGCCACCACGTGGTGCGCGCGGCACTGGAAGCCATTGCCTACCAGACCCGCGCCGTGGTTGATGCCATGGCCGAAGACTCCGGACTGCGCCCGGAAGTGCTCCGCGTGGACGGTGGGGCGGCGCGCAATGACTTCCTCTGCCAGTTCCAGGCGGATATCCTCGGCATCCCCGTCGACCGGCCTGCCACCACCGAGTCCACGGCTTTGGGCGCCGCCTATCTGGCGGGCCTGGCCACTGGCTTCTGGAACGATGAGCAGGATTTAAGCCGCCAGCTCAAAATCGCTCGCCGCTTTGAACCCGCGATGGAAGCCGGGCGGCGCGAAGACCTCTACGCTGGCTTCGAGCGCGCCGTGGAGCGCGCCAAGGGTTGGGCCGGTTAACCTGCTGTTCGGTCTCTGAAGAGAGAACCCCTCAATCGTCGCTCGTGCAACCCCTTGTGAGGAAGTTGCCCAACTCGCGCTGCTAAGCTGGCGCAGGCGGCGCTGGCACTAAGGATTCAAGGTTCTGAGTCGAACCGGCGTTCCCGGGGCAAAGGCGGGGCCGAGTCGCACCTTGCATCGCCCGCCCCGCACCACGACGTCCATCGCGCGGTCCTTCCACCACCAATCCACTTGGCCGATTCGCGTGGAGACACCGCGGACACTGAGCGGCCGGTCCAGCCAACCCGCCGGCACGCCTGCACCCACCACCAGTGTCGGTTCGCCCGCCGACTCGTCGAGATAAGCCAGCATATCCATCTGCAGGAGCAGCATCTCGGCGGCCGTCCAGTAGTGCGGCGTCACATGGGGCGGATTCACCCAGCCGCGCACGCGTTCCCACTGATGGAAAGTGTTTTCCTCGCCCTGCCCTTCCCACCACGTGTAGAGGCCCGGGGAAGCCTGATGACCCCAGTACCACTCAAGGGTATTCCAGGTGCGCTGCGGCTGACCCAGGAAGAGCCATTGATGCGCCTCGGCGAGGTCAAAGTAGGTCCAAAGCCGCGGCTCGCGGAATCCACCCTGGGCGTCGCGCAGCTTTTCCCAGCGGGCTGCAAGACCGCGGCGAAAGGCCTCGGCATCTGAGGCGGCAATCCAAGTTGGCCAGAGACCGCTGATGAACGTCCGCTCGTTCTCGGACTCGGGCGGCTGGAAAGCCTGCCACCAGGCGCGCTGCAAGTCTGCTGCCCGCTCGCGCCAGCGCGCGGCATGCTGCCGGTGTTCCTGCCGCTGGGCCAATGCCGCAGCGCTGAGCAGGCCCCGATAGCTGATGGCGTTCACGAAGAGCACCGGCCGGTGCCAGTCCATCCGGCCGATAATCAGACCGTCGCGCGCGGGCTCGCAGACCAGCGAAAGTTCCGGGTCGTCCCAGTGCTCCGGCACGATGGGCCCGCGCACGAGCTTGCGGATCGGCTGCCGGGCGTCGAGCATTTCCAGGATGAACTCCGCTTTGCGAAAGACATAGGGCCACAGCCATTCGTCGAACTCGTGATCCCTGACTCGCGCCGAGACCTCCTCGATTGCCCACAGCGCCAGCCCCGGCGCGTCCGCTTCGGGACCGAAGCCACCGAAGAAATCGTTCTCGGCGAAGTAAGTCGCGAGTTGGCGAGCAGCATCGAGCTGTCCGGCGCGGGCCAGCGCAACGACGGTGTAGGCCCCGTCGCGCAGCCAGGCAAGCGGATAGTTGGTGGGCTCGCCGGGGCGCGTCTCGCGACCCACGAGCCCCATCATCAGGTGCGCCGCTTGCGCATCGAGCGATGCCGTGAAACGCGGGTCGGGAAGAGTGACTTGAAGACCAGAGCGTGTGCCTTCATAACGCAAACCCGGCAACGGCATGGGATGAGCGTCTTCGATCTCGATGCGCGTCTGGGGAGAATCGGCGAGGGCCAGGGCCGCGTAACCCCACCCGGTGTCTCCCGTCCAACGTCGGATACTCGCGCCGCTCGAGGGCAGCTCCAGCCAGCCCGTTGCGCCTTCCTCCCCCAAACTGACTGCGACGGGAGGAGGGGCGAGGACGACCGACCAGCGGTCGTCAATCCGAAGCCGTGTGCCATCCCAATCAAGCGCGCGTACCGGCCCCCCGGCCGGACCCACGCTTCGCAGCACGAGCGCAAGCCGCGCGTGCTCCCTTCCGCGACTTAGCTCAAGCCGCCAAGTGCGGTGGACCGCCACCGGCCCGACAAGCGACCAGCGGCACTCATAGAAAGGTGTCTGCGTCCGAATTGAGGGGATGCGCTGCGCCGTGCCCCAGTCGAGGCGTTGGTCGATCTGCTCCAGTGGAATTGCGTCGCTGGTCGTTGCAAGCCTGCCCTGAGTGTCAAACGCCCAAATTGACACGCCGAAGCTGCCGACGGTGGGACTGAAGTTCCCGCCGGGCTCGTGGTAGCTCTTCCAATCCTCGCGACTGCCGGGCGGAGCAAGGACGACATGGCCCACGCCCCGTGGCCAGGGGTCGCTGGGACGCTCGCTCACGGCACGGCGCACTTCGTCGCGCTCGGTGGTCTGTGCAGCGGCCGGGCAGACAAGCGCACCAGCCACCGCAAGCGTGAGCACAAGGTTCCTGAGTGAGAACGTCTTCATAGATGCGGGCTCCGCAGGTGTCAAGTTTGCAGCCGAGAGCGGGCGGAGTCAAGGTGAGTCGGCTCAGTTCAATTGAGTGGGTAGATTCGGCAGGTCACCTCAACAGGAAAAATCTCCACGAGGTTTTCCGGAGGGTTCCTCCGAGGATCCTCTTCGGCGGGCACCGGCCGGAGGTAGGGAGAGTTGCTTTCGAAGCATGTTTCCAGATAGAGCGTGACCGCTTCGGCCAGCATCTTCCGGGCCTCTCGACGCGCAAGAAGGGCCGAGACCGCGACTTGTCCCGAAGAAATCGGGGAGGCCTCCCCCACCCCGCGTACCGCCTTGCCCGAGCACGGCACGCTAAGGTGTGGGCGGACCTCTCATCCTCTTCCTCCTGCATAACAGCGCAAACTACCTGGAGAGCTCTAGCCGGATTCAGAGGTGGGTGATGCCTGTTACCCATCCACAACCTGACAGCGTTACCTCGCTGTTCCTCAAAGTCCCCTCAAATCGGTACTCTCCCTTCTCGGGAGACCTTCCTTGGGTATGCGTTTCAGAACAGCATATTCAATGCCCTGCGCTTCGCAGAACGCTCGTTTTTCGGGTTTGTCTCCGTCTTCGTTTACCGCATAGATGTCCGGTCTTATTATGGCAATTTCCGGCTCGGCATCCATCCAGCCGTGGCCCGTGGATACCAGGGCTTGTTTGACATAGCGGACAGACTGAACCATATATCGGCGTTCGTCCTGCGAAAACATGGGGTGACCTTCCCCCTTGAGCAGTCTGACGTTCTCGTCGTGCCCCACGACGACATACAGGTCACCCAGTTCGGAGACTTCCTCAAAAAACCTGACGTGCCCAGAGTGAAACCAATCAAAACAGCCAGTCACCATCACCTTCTTTCGTGACGATTGTTCTCCTGGGGTATCGACCCGTACTACAGGGAAGCCTGCCAACTCCTCCTTTTTCACAACACGATACTCCACCCCGTGCGACTCGCCATAGGCTCTTTTCTGAAGACTATCGCTTGCCTCATCCACCACCCAGATCTCAGGCTGCACCTCATCCATCTGTGCTCTGGCGTCAGGTTCCCCGCGCCCCGTCACCAGCCTCACCTCCCTGACATACCGAATTGCCTGAAGCAAATACAGACGCTCCTCCACCGTAAACTCTGGGGCTTTCCCTTCCAGGCAGCGTGCGATCTCGTCGGACCAGAGTAGAACGTGCACGTCCCCTGACTTCGCGGCTTCTTCCAAGAACCGGACGTCGCTAGACCGCAGGTTGTCAAAGCTTCCCGTTACGACGAGTTTCTTCATGCTAGCCGCGTCTCGCTGCCAACCTGACCTTCATGCGGATCGAACCCGGCACCCGCTCTTCGGATACAACGTAGAGATATCCGCCGCCGCATCCCGAATACATGGCGCCCGCATATCGGGACTGGTAGCAACCCAGCAGCGCCAAAAGATCTACGGTGATGGCCGGATGCCGGACCGTATGAGGCAGAAGTGCTTCCCAGCACTTCATGCATTCCTTCAATGAAGCCCCCAGAGCTCTGAGGTCTTTCGCCAGAATGGCATCAAAGCATTGCTTGCCCGACTGGCCCAGCCTCCGTATCCACTCCGGGTCCAGATGTTTTTCACCCAAGGGGTTGTAACCATCGGGACGTGGAGCGACCGGCACGATGTGGATCACTTCCTCCAACCAGTGCGCGATATCCGGGTCGCTGTTGCATTCGATATGCACCGGGAAGAACCCACCCTCATAACCGTAATCATAGTCGAGCCGGTTCACGCCGGGATAAATCAGGCCGGCCATATCCTGCGATCCGGATGGTTCTGGTTTGCCTTGGTTCTCTGCGGCGTACAGTTCCCGAACCAGCTCCCTGGGATCTCGATGCGGCAAGCTTTCGTTCCACAGCTTCCTGGCGATCTCGCGGGTGCTCGTGGCTATCCCGCATCGATCCATAAAGCGGAAGGTAGGCTCCAGGGCGACTACAACCATTGAGCCGGGCGGAGAGGGATTGAGCTTTGACACAAACGGTTGATCAATCCAGCCGCCAGCCAATGCTATCCGATACGGAATCTTGCCGATAACAGAAGTGATATCTGTGTCTTTTTGTGCGTCCATAAGGGTTGGCGGTCTAACAATGCTCGCTGACGGTCCGTTTGCCAGCTTTTCGGTCTGCGTACTGCTGCTCGATCCAGGCATAGGTCTTCTTCAGTCCTTCGCGCAACGGGGTGTTGGGCTCCCAATTCAGAATCCCCTTGATCATCGTGTTATCGCTGTTACGGCCGGCGACGCCCCTCGGCGCGCCAAGGTCATACTTCCGCTCGAGTTTCACCCCTGCGATCTCTTCCACGAGGCTGACCAGATCGTTGATGGAAATAAGCGCACTCGAACCCAGGTTGATGGGAGCAGCGATCAAATCGTCGCAGTGCATGATCATATCGATGCCCTTAATGCAATCGTCGATGTACATGAAACTGCGAGTTTGCGTGCCAGCACCCCAGATGACGATCACGTGGCTGCCGCTGTCTTTAGCTTCGATGACCTTACGGCAGATAGCTGCCGGGGCCTTTTCCCGACCGCCATCCCAGGTGCCGTACGGGCCATAAACATTGTGCAGTCGACCAACAAATGTCTTCATCCCACGTTCCGCCCAGTATTCCTGGCAGAACATTTCCGACATGAGTTTCTCCCAGCCATAGCCCCTTTCGGCCATGGCGGGGTAGGCATCCGACTCCCTTAGTGCTCTGGCGTTGGGGTCCTGCTGCAGCTCGGTGTTGTATGCGCAAGCGGAGGAGGAGAAGAAGTACCTCTCTACACCGGCCCGGTAGGCAGCCTCGATCATGTGGGTGTTGATCAGAATGCTGCGCAGGCATTCAACTCTGAATCTCTCGATAAAACCCATGCCGCCCATATCGGCAGCGAGGCTGTAAACCTCGACGGCGCCCTCGCTGGCCCTTACGCAATTTTCTTTCTCACTCAGATCCATGGACAGATTTTCAACGCCCGGCACTCTCTGGTACCACTCTGGCAAGGGCTTCTTATCAATGGCCCGGATTCGGGTGAATCCCTGGTCGTGGAAATATCTGGTCAGTGCCCCAGCTATGAACCCGCCCGCTCCGGTGATGACAATCAAATCGTCTTTTTTCAAAGTGGGGCTGTTTCTTGCTGTCTGCCGCTTATTCACTTCTATTCTCCTTCAAGGATTTGATACCTCATCGTGACCGACCCGCCGTACCTCGTGGACCACAAGGCCAGAAACGGCAGGGCTTTCCTGAACGACCGCGAGGACGCGTGGCTCGCCCCCGCGTTCCGCGAGATGCACCGCTTCTTGAAGCGCGATGCCTTCCTCGTTTCCTTCTACGGCTGGTTTAAACGCTTATGTGCAGCAACTCGGCTCGTCAGAAGCCTGAACTTCTCACGGCAGAGCCGCGATGATCTTCCGGTATTCGTCTTCTGTAAACGCACGGAGGGTCTCCGTCTTGAGACTCCCTTTTGAGGCTGTCGCGAGAGCTATTCTGGCCACTACATCATCGTTCGGCGCCTCGGTAATGGTCACGATGTCGTACCGCCCCGTCACCATGTAGAACCCCTTCAATTCTCCGCCCGCAGATTTAACGAGTTTCCTGAATGCGTCGAGCCGGGCGGGACTTTCCTTGACTTTCTCGATGCCTTGTTGGGTCCACCGTGCCAATGTAATGTACGTAGGCATGGTCGTATCTCCTTTTGTCCGGGATTTCCGTTTTCATCCGGAATTTCCGATTTCAACTTTATCTCTACGCGAAAACCCTACGCCTGCCCCCCTCTCGCCTCAAGTTCAGCAGGTAGCGCACAGTTTCGCGTCTCAGAAACTCTGCGGCTTCTGTAATGGGAAGGACCGCAGAGTTCGGAAAAGCCGAATTCTGCGCTACCTTGCTCCGGCCTGTCTGAGTAATTTAGGGACATCATGAAAGCCAATTTGCTCAGCCAACGACAGAGCTGTATTACCATCTTTGTCTTTCGCGTTAACATACGCTCCCGCAGCCAGCAAGGCTCGGACGGGACGGACATATCCCTCGCTCGCTGCAGCCATCAGCGCGGTGCGACCGGCTTGATCCGTATGGTTCGGGTCAGCACCGGCGCGCAAAAGGGCCTGAACAGCATCCTCCGATGGCCTGAATGCTGCCGCCGTCAGCGCCGTGTGACCCCATTGATTAGCATGGTTTGGATCAGCACCCGCCCGCAGAAGAGCCTGAATGACATCTGCGGACCGAACAATGGCCGCCGAACGCAGAGCGCTGTCGCCCTCGCGGTCAGTAACATTAGGATCAGCCCCGGCAGCCAATAACATCTCGATAAGAGCCAAGCTTGCCCTGCCACTCGAACAGGCGTACCTTAGAGCCGTTCTTCCATATTGGTCCTTTGCGTTTATATCACCCCCTTCGGCCAGCAGCTTCTTGGCAGAATCGAAGTCTCCTTTATCTACAGCTCGCATAAGGGCAGTGAAGTTGGGGTCGTCAATGTCCAACCCGCCGCTTCCCCAACCCTCGGGCAAAGCCACGGGGATGAAATCTGCAACGATGAATCCGGCCTGTCCACTTGCCTTTTGCCAGGGTCCCTGCCTAAGGTAATGGTCGAGTTCCGGCTTGATTTGGGCGGCGACCAGGTACCCCCAAAGCCCGCCGGTCTGGTCTCCGACCGGGAGGCCGTTCAGGACGAACGTTTTGACTCCGTGTGCCCTGTCCCACTCGAAATGGGCACCGAATGGGCCAGGGCCGATAAGCGGCAATATGTCCCTGCGCGTGAGATAGAACCAGGACGGAAACACAACAAAGAGTCCTAGCAAGATAACAAGTAGGACGAATTTAACGTAACGCCATGCACCGCGCTCTTCGAGTTTCATGGGAAACTTTCTATCTCCAGAAGCAGGTAGCGAAGAGTTTCGCATCTCAGAAACTCTGCGGCTTTTGTGATGGGAACTTTTGTCGGGGATCTCCGTTTTCATCCGGAATCTCCGATTTCAACTTTATCTCTACGCGAAAACCCTACGCCTGCCGCCCTCTCGCGTCAAGTTCAGATCGACATAGCCGCCCTCGGGTCGCATGGAGGCTCGTTTGACAGTTTCGCTGACTTGTTTCGTCTGTTTCTCGCCTCCAACCTGCCTGGCCGCTGACACGTGTCCCGACGGGATCACTTCTGAGCGCTCGATTCGCTGTCTCTCCTGGTTCGCTACCCGTCCGGCTGCGGCAGCGCCGCGATTATTCGAAGCATGCTGCCAAAACACCCCCGCGTGAGATGCCCCTCGGCCAGCAGCAGCCAGTAATAACGCGCATGTTTCACCAGCCGTCCGCCGGTCTTCACCAACCGCTGCTGCAAGCTGGTCAGCGAGGAGCAACTGGGTGTTCTTCCCCCGAGGGTCGGTCAAGTGTTGCTGGATGAGTTCGCTGAATCCCAGACGTTCATCCAACTCCCGCACCAGGACCAGGCCACCGTCTGCCTGCCGCAGGCAGGCCTGCCTGCCGCAGGCAGGTCGGAGGTGACTCGTGATCCCTGAAAATCGACCTTGAGAGAAGCGTTGAAGGAGAGCTGAAAGGGCTGGTTTTGTTTCTCACCCATAGGGTGCTGACTTCGGGAGCGTCTTCAGCACGTTGAAACCCACATGAATAGAGCCGCCGGAGATCGGCAGAGATTCAGTAGCCGAGACTCAAATCGGAAATCCGGGCTGAGCAGGTCCGGGAGGGGCGCTTGCCTCAGCGACCCCCTCCCCGGCCTGAACCCTACAGTTTCTCGGGCACGACGTAGGGAGCGCGATAGGTGCCGCGCAGCATGCGGTTGGCCTCTTCGTCGCCGATCACCGTTTCCTTTTCGGGGTCAAAACGCAGCGTGCGCCCCAGGCGATAGGACACATTCCCCAGGTGCAGCAGCGTGCAGGAAATGTGGCCCTCCTCGATGGGGGCGTTCAAGTCCTCCTGCTTCCGGCTGCGGACGCAGTCGATGAAGTTGGCCCAGTTATTGCCGTCAGCAGCCGCCCGCGGCCCGGGTTCCTGCTCCTCGCCGAGCCAGGTCCGGTAGGCGTCATAGCCATTCATGGCCATATAGCCTTTCGAGCCGTAAAAGATATTCCCGATGGTGTTCTGCGGCCCCTTCTGCTTGCCGGGCGCCGGAGCCGTTACATTGCCAAGAGCCACCGGGACCTCGCCCCCGCCGAAGTTCGGATCACCAATCAAGGCTTCGTGGTTGGAGATCCAGTGGCGGACTTCGAACACCATCATCTTGCGTTTGCCGCCGGGCAGAACGAACTCGTAGGCGACATTGAGGGTATTGGGCGTTTCCTGGTCATCGTCGAACATGAAGTGCCCGCCGAGGGCCGAGATCTTGTTCGGATATTTCACGCCGAGCCCCCAGCGCGCCACGTCGAGTTCGTGAATGCCCTGGTTGCCAAAATCGCCGTTCCCGGTATCCCAAATCCAGTGCCAGTTGTAGTGAAACCGGTTTCTCGTGAAGGGCTTCATCGGGGCCGGACCCGTCCACAGGTCGTAGTCCACGCCTGCCGGGACCGGCTCCTGGGGAGCCTTGCCGATGCTCTTCCGCCACTTGAAACACAAACCCCGCGCCATGTAGACCTCGCCGATCAGGCCCTCGCGGATCTTCTGCATCCCCTCCCGCATAGCCATTCCGGAACGGCTGTTGGTGCCGTGCTGAACGATGCGGCTGTACTGCCGCGCGGCGCGCACCAGTTGCCGCCCTTCCCACCAGTTGTGGGACATCGGCTTCTCCACGTAAACGTCTTTGCCCGCCTGGCATCCCCAAATGGCCTGCAAGGAGTGCCAGTGATTAGGCGTGGCGATGGAGATTGCGTCAATGGACGAGTCATGCAACACCCTTCGCATGTCCACGTACGTCTGGGGCTCCCGCAGACCCAGCTTGGCCATTTCAGCGAGCCGCTGGTTCAACACGTTTTCGTCCACGTCACACAGCGCGACGACTTCGACGTCCTTCAGCTTCGCGTATTCCTCGACGTGTGCCCAACCCTGCCCGTGTAGGCCCACGACGGCAACGCGCACGCGGTCGTTGGCCCCGAACACTCTCTCGGGGTGAACGATGAAGCTGACGCTGCCGAGCGCCGCGAGGCTGGCGCCGCGTGTGGTGGATTTCAAGAAGTCTCGACGATTGATTTCCGATTCCTTGGCCATAGATCCTCCTTTCACTCGGTGTGAGGGGATTATACGCTCGCGGCACTTCAAAATCCGCGCAGATTCCACGCGCTCGTGACGGCATTTAGCGGCGAGGGAGGTGCCCTCGGAGACGGGGTGAGCCAGCAGGCCAGACAGAGTGTCGCTTTGCTGCGAGGCCGGATTCCGATAGACTCTGATTCCTATCTCGCGAAAACGTGAGCCTGTGTGGCTAGGCGGAGGGGAACATGTCCACGTCAAGCATCTTCATGCGGACTTTACCCTATGTACTGATGCGCTTGGTGGCCTACGCGATCTTTGGTCTGGTCGCCCTGCTCGTCATAGGTTTCATGGCGTTCCTTGGTTATCTCGCCACGCGCCTCTTTAAGGAGGCGGGCGGAGCTGTCTTCGTCATTTTGCTTATCGCCGTCGGGATTCTCTGGGGTTTGAAAAGACTCGCGGAGCGCTATGTGCTTTACTTGATCAAGGCTGGCCACGTGGCGGTGATTACCGAGTTGGTGCAGAAGGGCACGCTGCCCGCCGGCGTCAACCAGGTCGCGTACGGGAAGGACAAAGTGCTCAAGCACTTTGCCACCACGAGCGTCCTGTTCGGCGTGGATGCGCTGGTAGCCGGCTCGGTGCGCCAGATCCTCCGCTGGCTCACGCGCCTCGGTTCCTTTCTCGCTGTCATCCCCGGGGCGAAACTCCTTTTGAGCTTTGCCTATCGCGTCTTGTCCCTGGCAGGGAACTACATTGATGAGGCTGTCCTAAGCTATATCCTCATCCACGAAGAACAGAATGTGTGGCGCGCCGCGGCGGACGGCGTGGTCCTCTATGCACAGAGCTGGAAGAAGTTACTGCGGCGCGCCGTGGGGGTGGTGCTGGTGGTGATGATCGGTTGGCTGGTGGTTTTCCTGATTAGCTTCCTCCCCCTGCTGGCAATAGCTTCTGTGGTGGCCAGGGAATCAGGACAGCGCTTCCTGTTCGGCTTCTTCGCCTTGCTGGGCGCCTGGCTCATCGCCAACGTGGCGCGCTCGGCCCTGGTGGACCCGCTGGCCACGGTGGCGATGATTGTGGCCTATAACGAGGCGGTGCGCGAGCAGACACCTTCGTATGATCTGTACAACACCCTGGCGGGAGTCTCGCGCAAGTTCCGCGAGCTGGAGCAAAAAGCCAGACAGGCCCCGGCGCCCGGCGTTGCCCCCGTTTGATGGGGAAGGAGCTGGCTCAGGGCGAGAGGCGATTCCGCTCCTGGCGCGGTGAATCAGCCTATGCCCTTTTCCCAGCCAAGAGGGCGGACGTGCACACGACTACGGTAGGGACATCTTAGCCAGCGCGGAATTTCTCCTTGCACGAGGCTTATGGCGGCCTGTAACCTCGATGGGTTATCAAAACTCCTCATTGCCGAGCGGGAGGCAATGAAATGGTAGTGAGGAACACGGATCGAGTCCGTGAAATCCTGAGCTGGTATGAAAGCGACAATCCCGGCACGAAGACGAACATTGCGCGGCTGTTGAACCCGGGGCGCCTGGCCGGCGTACAGTTTGGAGCCGAGCGAACGTTGAAACCGCGACTTCTCATTAATCCAGATTTGGGGCTTCGAGGGGACGCCCGGCGGATCGTGTAATGGCTGCGGGAAGCCGAGGTTCGAAGTGTGCGCGACCTGGTGAGACCGAGTAGTCGTGGTAAACGGAGGGAGTGAGTATGCGTGTGGCCATCGATAGTGATGATGCCGGAATCGAACTGAAGAGGATCCTCACCGAACATCTCCGGTCTCTGGGAGTAGAAGTGGAAGACCTCAATATGCTGGGAAGCAAGAAAGTGGATTACCCTGATGTGGGCTATGCCCTCGCGCGCCGGATTGCCAACAAAGAATTCGATCGTGGCGTGCTGATCTGCGGTACGGGATTGGGGATGGCCATGATTGCCAATAAGGTGGAAGGTGTCTATGCGGGGGTTTGCCACGATGTGTACTCGGCAGAGCGACTCCGCAAGAGCAATGACGCACAGATCCTGACCATGGGTGCACGAGTGGTGGGCCCTGAGCTGGCCAGGGTCATCGCCACCGCCTGGGTTCGATCTGAGTTCGAGCCAGGCCGCTCAGGGCCGAAAGTTGCTCGTATGCGGGAACTGGAGGAACTTGACCGCAAGATGTCAGCGTCGAGTGAAGAGAAGCGATGAGAACCGGTCGGCTGCTTCTGGGCACCAACTGGAAGATGAACAAGACGATCCGAGAGTCCGTCGACTATACCCGTCGGCTGCTTGGGCTGCTGGATAGGTTCGACCGGTCCGACGCGGTCCAGGTCTTTGTCATCCCCCCCTACACCGCCATCGAGGCAGTCAAACGGGCGAGCGAAGGCAGACTGTGGGTCGGAGCTCAAAACATGCATTGGGCGGAACGAGGTGCTTATACGGGTGAGATCTCCGCCCTCATGCTTCAGGAGTTGGGCGTGGACTTGGTCGAGCTCGGGCACGCGGAACGCCGCCGGTACTTCAACGAAACCGACGCGGATGTGAATCGCAAGGTGCATACAGCGCTGCAATACGGATTCAAGCCGCTGGTCTGCGTCGGAGAGCAGCTCGAGGACAAGCGGCGCGGAATCGGGCAGGAGACTGTGAAGAACCAGGTCCGGACGATTTTTGCCAATGTGGAGACGGACTGCGCCCCTCGTCTGATCGTGGCCTATGAGCCCGTCTGGGCGATCGGAGCGGAGCACGCGGATGTTGGCATCGAATACGTCCGGGAGATGCAAGCCTACATCCGCACCTCTTTGGAGGAGATGCTTGGATGGAGTGCTGCCGCCATGGTTACTGTGATTTATGGTGGAGACGTCAATCTCCGGAACGCGGCCACTCTCGTCTCGGAAAGTGGGACGGATGGCCTTTTCGTAGGCCGTGCCGCCTGGGAGGCAGAGAACTTCGCAGAGTTGATACGCGCTTCCGTCAAGGCAATTGGTTAGGGGAGCGGACGTCTTGCCGTATCCACCAGCATTCTTCACTCCAGGGGCTTGCCCAACCCGAGTTAGTTCCGACCTGCGATTGGGCACCTCCGAAAACTGAAGTCCAGTTGCATCGTTGTCCACCTCGAATTCGGCAACGACTGGCGCACGCGATGTCTGCGGAGGTGCAGGGCCGTGTGCGGGTCGGCGCCGGTGACCGAATACGGCCGTCGCGAAAAGGCTGAACGCTCGCGCGGTGTGGAATCCGACGCGAACAGCTTTACCGAGGTCAAATTTCTCCTTGCACAACCCTCGGCGTGGCCTGTAACCTAAAAGGCGTGTCAAAATCCTCTTTCTCTAAGTTGGAGGCAACACGATGGCAGTGGCAACACCGGCAGCAACCACGGGGACCCGCGTGGGCCGAAATACGGATCGGGTCAGAGAAATCCTGAGCTGGTATGAAAGCGACAATCCCGGGACGAAGACCAACATTGCTCGCCTGTTGAACACCGGGCGCCTGGCCGGAACGGGCAAGCTGGTGATTTTGCCTGTTGACCAAGGTTTCGAGCACGGCCCGGCGCGCAGCTTCGCCGTCAACCCGGGCGGCTACGATCCGAACTACCATTTCGAGCTGGCGATCGAGGCTGGGTGCAACGCCTACGCGGCGCCGCTGGGATTCATCGAGAACGCCGCGGCCCGGCACGCGGGCGAGATTCCGCTGATCCTGAAGCTGAACAGCCACGATGTCCTGCATGACGAAAAGGATCCTCTCTCGGCCGTGACCTCGAGCGTCCACGACGCGCTGCGCCTGGGCTGCGTGGCGATCGGCTTTACGATTTACCCGGGCTCGGTGCACGCCCGCGAGATGTACGAGCAGTTGCGCGGACTCGCTGAGGAGGCGAAGAGTTACGGGCTGGCCGTGGTGGTGTGGTCCTATCCGCGCGGTTCCGCGATGAGCAAGGACGGCGAGACGGCCCTCGATGTCGTCGCTTATGCCGCCCACATCGCTGCGCAACTGGGCGCGCACGTCATCAAGGTGAAGCTGCCCAGTGCCCACCTCGAACAGGTAGAGGCGAAGAAGGTTTACGAGAAAACCGCCATCCCGATCGCCACGCAGGCCGAGCGCGTCCGGCACGTCATCCAGAGCGCCTTCAACGGCCGGCGGATTCTGATCTTCTCCGGCGGCGCGAAGAAGGAGAGCGACGAAGCCGTGTTCGACGAAGCCCGCGCCATCCGCGACGGCGGTGGCTTCGGCTCCATCATCGGCCGCAACTCCTTCCAGCGCCCGAAGGAGCACGCCCTCAAGTTCCTCGACACGATCATGAAGATCTACTCGGGCGAGATAAAGTAGCCACGGGTTGGCCTGGAATCAGGGCGGGAAGTTCGCGCGGTAATGGTAGGGGAGCACCTTTACGGTGCTCCCGCGAGGAAAGACAATGGGAGGGCCGCAAGGGCCCTCCCCTACCTGAGAGTGTCCGGGCTACTTTTCCTTGAAGGGCTGCCCGCCGCGGGGTGAGAACTTCTGCAACGCGCCGACAAGCGGTTGAGCGACGCCAGGAACACCCACACTGCCGGTGAAGAGGATATCCTTGGGGTCCACCTTGCGGCCGTAGAGTTTCTCGTTGGCGCCGTGGCTTTGCTTCAAGACGGCACCTTCCAGTGACAGACCCGCAAACAGACCTCGCGAACGGGAGTAGGAGAGAATCTCCGCGTGCAACTGGATGTCGGTGGCCCCTTGAGCTGTGCGGCCCACGGGACCTCCGGCCACGGAAGCCTCCGCGCCCAGCTTGCTACGGCTTTGCAGCAGTTTCTCCGCGCCCTTTGGGTTCATCACGATAAAGACGATGTCAGTGGCTTGGCCTCCGAGTTGGAGTCCAATACTCACACCCCCCAGGGTAAACATGGAAGGCCCGCCCCAGGGGCCATTGCCACCCCGCCGGCAGACGAGTGCTCCTTTGCCACCACTGAAGCCGATGCCGAGTGCACCTTTCTTGTACGAAGGGATGACACCGACGCAGACCGCCTTGTTTAGCAGCTCCTGTGGGATGCCTTGTTCGGGAGTCCCCATGACTTCCTCGACGACCCTGGCTGCCTTCTGAAGCCGCTCTGCTTCCTTATCCTGCGCGGCCAATAACGCGCCGGAGCACAAAACTAGGAAAACCGCCAATAGCGATCTCATTTCAGACCCCCTTCCCCCGGGCCTGGCAGACCAAGCCCGAACCATCAAGAGTGATCGAGCCGCTTACCGTTGATATTCTGCCACAGCCAGGCTGGTAACGTCGCGCCTAGATTTCTCTCCGCCCGCCACCCGACGCTCGCCGGCCCGATTTCAACTCTCGCGCTTGCAGTGCGCCAGGCGCATTGGATAGACTTCTCACCTGCCATGCGTGCGATGGTGCTCGAACAACCCCGGCCCGCGGAGAACAGCCCTCTTTCG
>Ga0315284_10002036_pt1 | contig 28987 bp, 38 predicted proteins | sample YL17G09_16_MG_FD_203696 | JGI IMG/M metagenome (GOLD analysis project Ga0315284, IMG submission 203696) | Sediment microbial communities from Yellowstone Lake, YNP, Wyoming, USA - YL17G09_16 | ecosystem: Environmental > Aquatic > Freshwater > Lake > Sediment | place: USA: Wyoming | collected...
ACGGTTACGAGCACATGAATACCTATCCATCGAATCGTAAAGCACGATTCGAGCGTTGGTTCGATTGTGCTATATGTGGAATTCCTTGGCCTGAGTCGATGCTCAAGAAGCAACGTGGAGTCCTTACATGCCCGGAAGACATCGACGGAAAAAGCCATGCAGACTACGTACGTGAGGGTTCCCCTCCAGGTGAAGAACCCCGAGAGGCTCCTTGGGTATCTGATGGAGACGATAGATGAATTATGCTGCAATACAATCTCATGTTACTCGTAACATTGGTGGTCGTGCTTCAGATCCAGCTATTCCTGCGCTCGTTCAAGATTGGATAAACTCATGCTATCTGGACCTCGTTACTACAGGGAAGTTTCCCGAGTTGGAACGATTTGCTCCGATACCATGTCCGACGTTAGACATGACGATTAGCTTCGCAACTACCGCTCACGACGAGGACTATTTACTTACGACAATCGCAACGGATTTCATGTTTCCGATCTCTCTTCGAGACCTTACAAATAATATGCCATTGAGACAACGGGATGTTCGTTGGTACGATAGAAATAAATCCCTTACTGAAGGCAAGCCTCGTGTCTATATCAACTACGGAGGATATATCCTCCTCGATCCTACTCCGGACGCTAACTATACAATTCGCATGCGCTACCGGAAGAAAGTTGATACAGTCGCCTTAGTAAATCCTGCGGATGTTCCTGTTATCGGGGCACAATGGCACGAAGCCCTTGTTCTTGGTGCTTCATATCGTGGGTTCCGTTCTCTCGGGGATCCACGTGCGGATACCTATAAGAACGACCTAAAGACATTCATTATCTCTCACTCCGAAGAAGGCTCGGAAGAAGAGGAGGATTACAATGCAGGTTTTACAGTCCATATGTGAACGTGTAACCCCTTATGGCATTTTCGAAATCTGGATTAAAAGACGTGGGTCTCGTAACTTCATGTTCGAGTGTCTCATCAAGAACCTTATACCCACCATTGGTAAAGCTGCTCTAGCAAACATCCAGATCGGGGCAGGTACAGCTGCTTCACATATTGCTATCGGTACTGGGGTGCTTGCCGCTGCTGATGCAGATACAACGCTAGGTACAGAAGTTCTTCGTATGGCTGCGACTAGAAGTCGGATAACGACTACAACGTTAAACGACACTGCGAACTATACAGCAGACATCGCAATCGGTACCTCGTATACAATCTCTGAAGCCGGACTGCTCAACGCAGCTTCTGCAGGAGATCTTTACGCCCGTCAAGTCTTTACTGGGGTAGTTGTAATCTCTGGCGATTATTTCCGAGCCGTTTGGAAGTTCATCAACTAAATGTCCGTTCTTATTAAGATTATTAATGAGTCTGTTGCCCTCGTAGAGACGAGTCTCGGTCTAGTAGCCCCGCTACTTACTAATAACTACGACAAATGGACTCAGGATCCTACTGAATCTTGGGATATTTCCCCTTCTACTCAGTGTAATGTTACATCGGGTGATGATCTCGTGGAGCTTGACTGTTTCATCTCTAAACAGTTCTACCTCCTTAATCCGGCACGTGTGGCAACTCTTACCGTTAGAGGGTCTAGAACTCCTGGTGCTGGAGATACTCCTGGAAGTACCATTGCTCAGGTACGAATTATTAAACCCGACACTAGTACAGTATCTTTATATTATGAGTATGGTGCTTGCGGTTTGACCTACTATCTCAATGCAGCAGATATTAAAACAAGTCTGAATCAAGCTGGAACGTATACACTAGAATTCGAGGCAATAGTTCAAAGTGGTGTTACGTATGGTATAGACTATGATACCTACTATCCATCTACTGTACAGTTCAACAACGTCGTTTTTACTGTGGACTGCGAGCTTCCTGGACAACCTACAGGCTTTGCAGGACATGCTGAAAATTCTACTCAAGTACATGTCTCTTGGACTGGTGGAGTTAAAACTGACTCCTACGCAGTCTACTACAGGAAAAGGGAGTTCACGGGCTAATGGCTGCTCTTATTAAAGTCATTAATGAGAGCGTTTCTCTCGTTGAGACGAAACTCCGTGGCCCCGTTGTTAGTACTTGGTCCTCTGTAACTACCTATGATCAAGAGAAAATCGTCACTGTAGACTCCGGCGTTATATACGATTTCAAAGTTGTAGGAGTTAACGCCTCTGGTGAAGGAGAGGCTAGTATCACCATTCCGCTACGATCCCTCGGTACGTTTGTTAAGACTCTTTCAGAGACAGTACTTCCTACAGAGGGCTTCGCTTCGAATCGTATTCGGTCTATGATTTTCTCGGAAGTACTAACTACAACAGAGGTTTTCAATGTTCAGAAAGTCTCTGTTCTACCTGTTAGCTCTATTGTTATGGTTTGCGGCTATACCGGAAACAAGGTTTATACATTCGAGTCCGGTCTTGTATCAGGACATTACGATACTCCAGAGATTAACTTTGGTTATCCAGATAAAGATAAGACTCTTGTGGAAATTCGTTTCAGCTCTGAAGCTTCAGTACCACATACAATCATCGTATATGTTAGTATAGACTCTGGAACAACCTGGTTCTTACTTGGCTCTGATACAATAGGATTAGGCATGACAGGATATATATATCCATGGATTACAGCAAATAAATTCTTACTTCGCTTTGCTGGAACCGGATTCCATCTCTATTCCTATGAGGTGTACGCTATTCCGTGTGGTTGGAAAATCAAAACATCATGAAAGACTATTTCCCCGAAGGCTTCGCCTGTCCGGACTGTAACATGGATTTATTTGATCCGGCTATGTATACCATTCTTAATCTCGGTCGGGAGAAGTTCGGTCGTCCTATTATTCTGAATTCCGCCTGTCGCTGCGATGTTTGGAATGCCCATGTTAACGGTGCTGCAAAGTCGGCTCATAGAATCGGACCTGATGGGAAATGTCATGCCGCTGACATTAGAGTTCTCTCCGATATCACTCGTGCTATTCTCCATAAGATATTCTACGATCTCGGGATAAGGCGCTTTGAGTGCAGTGACGCTCACCTACATATCGATAATGCTGTATGGCTTCCGACTCCACTACTTAAATCCATAACGTTCGCTATCGTGCCGGAAGGATAATATGGAAGGCTACGATCAAGAACTTTCTAGGCTCTACTACCGAACCTATAATCTTCCCGGTGGTATGAACCAGGCTTCGCCGAAGCCTATCGTTCCACCTGAAGCCGCAACTGAGATGTCTGGGTGCCTAACCTCTCTCGGACATATAATCCCTGGCTTCAAGCAATCAACCGAAAAGTGGGCTGGAAAAGTAGCAGAAATTCCTCGTCATATCTTCACATACTTTGGCTATACAGAAACTCTCGTATTACTCTGTAATACACTAGCTTACGTAGTTACTACTGGAGACCCTGTAGCTAGGACACCAGCTACACCATTTACAACACAACCCTACTCCATCTGGAAAGGTCAAACTCTTATACATGCTAATACCCCCGTAGTCGTTGTAAATAACTACGGTATTAACGTTCCACACTACTACGATGGCGGCGCAGGACTGTTCGTTGTTGTTACAAACGCCCCACAATGCCGAGCATTCTGCGGTTGGGTCGGGCGAATGCTCGCGGCAAATATCTATACGGGTGGAGTATGGTACGTCAATCGTTTACAGTGGTCAACTATCAACAACATTCTTGACTGGCCTCTTACTGGATCCTCTGGATTCCTTGACCTTGCAGATGATTCAGACGCCATCCTTCGTGTTGAGATAACTTCTGGAAGCATCGTTATTATCTTCCGTCGGAAGTCTATTCATCTTGGTATTCCGAACGCTCTCGTTACCAACCCTATCGGAACGCAATTCCTCTCCGCTCGTGGACTTCGTGCACCAAATTCCGTTCAGAAGGAAGGAAACAATCTTTATTATCTAGGAGACTCTGACGTTTACCGAATCGCTGGAACTGCCGAACCTGAAAGTGTTGGAATGCCTATTCGTACCAATCTATTTAAGCTTGCCGATCCTACGACTCTCAGTTATTCTTGGTCCTTCATTGATGCCGTTAACAAACTCTATTATCTCGTTATCCGGTTGCTAGACGCAACATGGAGAGCTTGGATCTTTAACGTTGAACAGAACTCCTGGTCTATGCAGGACTTTACTGGAATCTCATCTGTAGGAGAATGGTACGCATGATTAAATATCGAATCTTACTGCCGGAACAAGCTTCTGACGTCTATAGTCGCATCGAGAAATTTCTACCAGATAATCTCCGGAACCTTAATGTCTTCCTTCAACTCTTTCTACGGAAGGACGTAATGTTCTTCGAAGTCGGAGACTACCAAGGAGTCTTCTGGTTCCTTAATATTATTCCTGGTTGGAAGGCTGATGTTCATATTGTTCTCTGGGATGAGAAGGCTCATGGGCTTTCAGAGGATGCAAAGCGTATCCTTCTAGAAGTAAAATACTTGCTCCGACTTCGAAAAGTCGGAGCTTATATTCCGGACACTCCGGAATATATGCCTACGTTAAAGTATGTAGAGAAAATCGGATTCCGTTACGAGGGACTACTCAAGCTCGCGGACAAGTACGATGACCAAATCGTAAATATCCACGCTTGGGCATTCTCTGAGGAGATTTAACATGGGTGGTAATCAAGTTTATGGTCCGCAACTTCCCCAGATGCCTGCCGACATGTCTAAGGCCCGAAACTACGGGCTAGACTTCATGACCTCGAACATGGGAGGAAACAAAGCTCCGTTCGATATGAACTACAACGCTACACCCGAAACAATGGATGCTGGAGCTCTCATGAAGTTTCTTGCTGGCTTCTCGGGCTCTCCTAATCAGATGACTCAAGGTGGTCCTCAAGCTGGTGGCAAGGGAGCTCCGGGTGGTGGAATGAATCTTGACTTTCTACCACAATCTTCCTCGTTCTATGACACACAGAACATGTTAAAGGAGGGGCTGAATACCGGCTTCCTCACCGATACCTCGAACCAGTGGAATGCGAAGAAGGCTATGTACGGACAGACTCTAAAGGACCAGATCGCACAGACCTGGCAAGACAACTTTCTAGGTGGGGGACGAGTAGGTACCGGCGTTGCAAACGTTCTCGGTGACGTTACAAATCGTGCTGGAATTGGTCTAGCTTCGGAAATGGCTCCGTACGATACCTCGATGATCGAAGGTGCCGCTAACCGTAGAGCTGGACTAGGTACGCTCGGACTTGGAATGAGTCAATTCGCAGATACGTCCGCTCAAAATCGTGCAGGAGCTCTCGGAGCGTTCGGACAGCAGAAGTTCGCAAATCAACAGACAATGCAGGATAAGGGCTATCAAGAGTGGTTGAGGACACAACCTGGTTATAGTCCACTATGGCAGTCACTCATGCAATATATGACGCAGTATCCATTCCAAGGACAGTCGCCGACAGTGGCTACGCCTTGGTGGCAAGATCTACTCAAAGGTCTAATTAGTGGAGGCTCGTCTGCAGCTACAGCCGCTATTATATCGTAAGGAGAGTCCTATGCCAAGGTACCAAGGAGCAAGATCATACGGTAGTAGTCCTGATTGGGATCAGTCTGGCGCCGATCTCGGGCAACTCATTATGGCACTACTGTTTAAGAAAAAGCTTCAAGCCCAGCAGAACTATCCTAACTTTGAGGAGGCTGTAAAGCAGTCACAGATTACTGGTGAAGGTGGTCCTCCTGCAGCTATGATTCAGAAGCAGCCGAACCTCGGGAAGATGTACGAGAGGAAAACTGGTAAGAAAGCTCCTGGTCTCGAAGAGGGTCCTGCAGGTCCTCCTACAGTAAAAACGATGCCTTCTGGTGCTGCAGTTAACGTACCTCAATCTACTATGAAGGCTCCAACTCCTGAGATGCCTACAAACGCCCCTGACTACAAGATGCGTCTTGAACATGAGCAACTAGCGGGCCGTCCACTACCTCCACACCTTAAGGAGGAAGCAGAGCTAGAGCAATATCAAGCCTTATCCATTATAGAGAGGAACAACCCTCAACTCGCTTACGAGATTGCTCAACAGCGCGGGTTAGACCTTATAAATAAACCTGAGAACCTTCCAGAGGCAGATCCTGGGCTAAACGCACGTGTTAACACTGGACTCAAGATCATGGAGGATTACCAGGACGTTAAGTGGAACGAGCTTGAATCTTACGTATACGCGGCAGGTACACTACCAAATCTAACACAGAAGATTCGTAGACCGAAGGAGTACAAGCCTGACGAACTAGCTCCTGTAATGTCCATCGAGCAGTTCAAGAACGCATATTACGATGCGGCTATGGCAAAGTATCCGAATCAGCCTGTATTGGGTCAACAGGCCTATTTAATTTGGCAAGACACATGGCTTAAGTCCAATCGTACAGAAGTTCCTCCGAATATAGTACCCAAGGTTCAGAAGCCCATGACTCCTATGAACGCTTGGCCTACTGCTATTGATATGGCTAAGCTTCTAGGTGGGAATCCTAATGACCTTGCTCAAGGTATTATCAATGATACTCTCCCGGATAACATATGGTATGAATACAATATGAAGAAGGCTCGAGTTGATGACGAGCGTCGTTACGTAGGACTAATCCGTTCAAACGTTGCTATGAAACGTCCGAGAGATGCTAAGGCTCTCATCAAACAAATCTACATAAACCGAGGGATGCTTATTACCCAGAACTGGCTCGATCGTGTCTTCAAACGCTTCAAGTTAGTTGCACTGGAGAGCGGTGGGTTCGAAAAGTACACCGATCCGTTAGATATTCTCTCGGAAGTTGAAATTGGTGCAGATCCAAGAGATCTCCCGAAGCCCGATCCGAATGCCGCGAAGAACGAAGACTGGCGGGACAAGTACAGGATTAATAAGAAGTACATTCCATGAGCGAAGAACCACAAGGGCCTCCAGCTCCTAAGAAAAAACCTTGGTCTCCTGAAGTGGGGATGCGAGCCTCACTAACGACTCATACATCACCCCCAGTTCCTGAGGTGGACTTAAGTCTCAAACAAGAGCTACATTCTCCTAACCCGCGACTTGAAGTAGCTGTTCGCGAAGGGCCTACCAAAGACTCTTGGCATAACCTTCTGATTTGGCAAGCAGCATTTGAGAACGATCCTGAGTTTCAAGCGGGCTCTCTACAGGACCAGAATATTAGTCGGAGGAAATACTTCAAAGACCATATCCTCCCTTACGCTAAGAGTTCCGATGAACGAGATACATTCCTAGAGTACCTTAAGCCTGACAACGCTGGTACCTTTATTAGTCATGTCATTCATGGGATAATCCCGTTCGCGCCTACTCGGGCAGAACTTCGTCAGAAAATGGCCGCTAAGTGGCTCGCGAATACTGGCCCTACTCCTACTCCGATACCCTTTAATCTTATGGCTCCGCCAGAGTCACCCGCTGCGGCTGCAGGTGGAGAGGCTCTTGGACAACTCATTCCAATGGCGATAGGTGGGGGTCTAGTAACTAAAGGAGTACAAGCGCTAAAAGCTGCACCAGCTCTAGCTCGGATCCTTACTGGTGCTGGAAGCTTTGCAAGTGCTACAGCTTATCGTTGGGCTTCTGGAGATGCTACTGCTGAGGATGTTGGTAAAGCTGCTCTCGAAGGTGCTCTCGGTTGGGGACCTAAGAGTAAACTAGTTGGCGGTCTCCTTACAGGTGGTTATGCAGCATTAACTGCTCCTAAGGACAAAGGAGGAAAGTTCTTTAGCGATGCCTCCTTCGAACGTGGTCTTACTTCTGCTGCTCTTGTTACTGGTACCCGCTTCGGCTTTGAAAAGGTTCTTCCTGCGACTCTTAAGGGCTATCAGTCTCTGAAGCAACAGAGAACACGTGGAGCGCTTCTAAAGTCGGGAGTTCCTGTTAATCTTACTGGTTCCAAGGTAGAGTCTCTGTACGAGATATCTCCCGCAGGTCAGATTGCTGCCTGGATGGCTAAGAACTCTAAAGTTTTAGAGATGCCTGATCCTAGAGCAGCTGTGGGAAAAGTCATTCCTCTTGGTGAAGAACAACGTATTGAAGCGGATAGAGCTAATATCGTCCGGGACGGAATGCTTGTTAGAAGTACTCGAGAAGCCTCTGAGATGAAGAACATTCTACTCCGACTTGGTAAAGAGGACGAATATACCCTCCTACTAGCTACCGAAAAGAATATCCAGCAGGCCCTACAGAAAGGTACACAGGAAGAAGCTCTTGCTGCCTACGCACATCTAGATCGGATTATCCGTACTCTTCGAAATACTGTAGTTGCTACTACTCCTGCAGATCTTCTTGGAGGCAACGGCTATATTGCCTTAACCGAGAGGGGAATCAAGTTCCTAGAAAAGGCTGGTATTCAAACTAGAAAGATTCTAGTCGGTCTTGCTAAAGCTGATCCTGTGGATATTACCGTTTTTAATAGTCTTTCTGATACACCAGGACCTTTCGGTTATAGCTCGAAGGATGCCTACATTGCATCTATGGCTATGTCTCCGAAGGGTACTCTTTCTCCTAATATATTAAAGCTTCTAGGTATAACCCCTCAGGGATTCCCTGAAGAAATTCAAACCATGCGGATTCGAGGATTATTCGAAGTTAAACCGTTCCCTAGAGCTGAAGCAAATGCTGTCAAGTTAGAAGGTTCTGGTAGAGCAAGATTTACTATTGGTGATTCATCCTTCGAGGGGGAAATTCCAGAAGATCTCTCTAGAACTCTTGCTGAGATAGAGAATTCGAAACTGCCAGCTGCTGAGAAGGAATCTATTCGTAGAACACTTCTAGGAGAAGTACTTCCAAGATCGTCAGAGCTTGGAACTCTAAAACACAGGGGTGCAGTATTCTCTCCTGTGACCGAGGGGATGAGTGAGTCCGCTGCCATTAATCATATAAATGACCAGGTAGATCTAGTTCTACCTCAAGGTGCTCTACGCGATGTTGCTAAAATCCACTTCGAGGAACGATTACAATACCATATAGATAACGGTCGTACTCCTACAGAAGCCTATGACAATACTATGCAGGAGTTTAGAGGCTTCGACTTCCAGAAGCATATAGGTGGTCAAACTCTTCAACGAGACTTCATTCGTGAGTTAGAAGCCAATGCGGAGGCTACCTGGCCTGAAGACATTATAATGACTGAGACTTCCACTGATTGGGGTCAAGGTCCTGTAACTACTGCAAGACCTCCAGTTGAAATAGCTACCGGTATGGATAGTCCAGGACTAAAAGATCCGATGCTACCTGGACGTTTAATGCGACGAGCTGGAGTGCAAGGTACTTACTATGCTGCTACTGGAGAGATTATTGTTCAACTCCCTAATGGAAAGAAGACGCAGATAACTCTCGCAGAACTAGAGGCACTACCTCGAGCAGGTAGTTCGACTCCTCGTGGTGACATTGTCATTACTACTCAGGCCAATGGTTGGATGATTACTCGAAATCCTCATAACGGAAAATATGAGTTCTCTATAATAGACCCGAAGACGAAGAAACCCACTGGAGTAGCAACACCCATAAATAAGAAAGACCTTAAGGATGCTCTCTATGCTAATAAGGGTTGGCTCCTTCGTAGTGAGCTTCCAGATGGTTCTCTCATTGTTACTGATCTGAATACTACAATTACCTCTGCAAAGACTCCTGCACAAGTTAAGGCCGCGCTATCTAATCCCTCTGGAGGAGAAGACTTCTCCTTAGGAATTAAAGTTCCTCCTAAGGCCTCTTCTGTAAATGCAGACGCTGTAGAACCTATACCGGATACTATCGTTGGTCTAGAAAGTCTTACTCCTGACCAAATTAATAAAGTCATAGAGCTCTCTGGGTCTTCCTCTATAGAGGAATATCTAGCAACTCGTCGCCCAGTTAAACCTACTCGTCCGCCAGTAGGAGAGTTCTCCTCCGCTAAATACAAAGAGGCTCTGCGAGCTGGACTGTCCGAAGCAGATGCAGACGCCTTTGCTCGTGGACATAGTTCTATGGAGGAATACCAGAAGATCCGAAGTAGAGCCACTCTCGCCTCCATGGATGCAGGAGGAAATCCCTTTGTACGTCCTAAAGCTGTAGAGACCCCTCGTAGTCGTCCTAAAGTCGAACCTATTATACGGAAGTCAACTACTCGGGAGGCTACTCCAGCTCCTGTAGAGACTCCTCTACCGCCTGAGGAAGGGCATACTACACAGAAGACTCCTCCTCGTAGTGGTATTCTTGGCCTCATGAATAGTGGTGGCGGAGGTCGTCCTGTAAGATCTATTGAACAAATTCAAGCCGCGGAAGCTGTACAAAAGGGTCGATCAATATTCTCTAGAGCCTGGGAGAAGACTACAGGAACTTATCTAGCAGCAAAGAAGTCTGGGATTCTCGCTATACGTGGGATTGTTCCAAAGAAGCCTCTCTTTGATACTCTTCAGAATGTATTCGGTATTCCCATCTGGGATTGGCATGTTGCTGCTAATCAACAGTATCTAAATACACGAGCCTACTTCCGGAAGGTAACTCCACTACTTCAAAAGACAGTCTTTGCTCTTCATGGTAAGGATCAACGAGCTATTCTAGACTTCGTGCAAGAAACAGATATGAGACGTCGGGCTGAGATGCTGCAGAGTAAGACGAATCCGAATGGACTTACTTCGAAGGAAGTAGCTATTGCTACAGACGCTGAGGAACTTCTTAGACAGTCTTTCGGAGTCCAGTGGAACCGTATGCTTGTGGAAGACTATCCACAAGCACTACTTAATGAGTACACACCGGAGATGTCTGCCTGGATGAAAAAGGGTGGTCTCGTACCCTCTTTATACGGTCAAGGAAATCTCGCAGGACTTCTCTCAAACGCTGTAAGTTCTAGAGCTCGAATACATCTAGACACTGTAACATCTCAAGCCTTAGATCTGATTCAGGTCATTCGAGATTTACCATCAGAGCCACCACCCATTACAGTAACAAGAACAGCTCCTAGAGTAAGAGAAGGACCTCCAGGAACTCCACAATTTGAACAAAAGACTACCGTAGTCAGTGATCGTCATTGGCTACCTGATTCTGTGAAGAAGAAAGTCATCAAAGAACTGGCAGGGGTTCATAATCAACTCATTCGCTCTCTGAGTACTGATCACGTAGCAACTGAAACGTTTATGGCAGGAACCTTTCGATATATGGGCTTTACAGAGGAGCAGATACCGAAAGCTCTGGTTCAAGGGCAATTCCTACCGAACTTTCTCTTACTTACCTACTCAGGAACTCTCCCCTTCGTTGCAAGCGTTCCTATTAAGAACGCTACGCAGACTCTCACAACTACAGCACTATACGCTGGACCAGATAACTACGCGAGAGGCCTTCAGCGTACCTTCACTAAGAAGGGTTGGGCTCTAGCTAAGGAACTAAATATCCACGAGATGTCTAGTGTACCCTTAGAACATCTTCTCGGTGGTACTAGTACAGAGTCAAGTTTGTGGAATAGACGTATCCACAACGTTAGACAACTCTATGATGTAGGAATGCTTCCCCTTGAGATAGGAGATATCGCAAATCGTGCAATTTCTGCCAACGTTGGATATGCTGCGGTAGAGGCTCATGCTCCGTTGTTTCTACAAGGTAAGTCTACCCTACAACAATTTCTTTGTAATACGGGAATCGTCTATCTGGGAAAATCAGCACAGGCCTCTATTCTAAAGGGTCTCGTTCCAAAGAGTCTTGGTGGGAAGATTACAGAAGCTTCCTGGCGCTCAACCGCTGTAGAATATGCTCGACATCTCCAGGAAGATACTCAGTGGTTGTATCACGCTGGAAACTCTGCAGGGTTTCTCAACACCAAAGTAGGACGCTTCCTGGGACAGTACGCAACCTGGCCAACACACTATTTGCAGTTCCTTACTCGAGGACTAACCACTGGAGATCTCGTTGCTACGAAGAACTTCATAGGTCGGTTCCTACTAGTAAATGGGGCTATAACACAGGTTGGAAGACAGGTCTTCGGAGTCGATCCTTCGAACTGGTTATTCACTGGACCCCTCATGTATACTGGAGGACCAGCTGCTGAAATAGCTGTTAGTATGTACGATGCCTTCAGTGGTGGTTTTCGTGGTGAAATGGGGCAAGAGAGATTAAAACGGGCGTCTGCTTCACTAATACCAATGTATGGAGCCGCGAGGAATGTATGGCGCGTTCTTACAAGTGAAGATGAAACCGCTGCTAAAGTAATACGTTTCTTTGGAATGAGGCCCTATGAAAAGTAATAAGCTACTTTGGACCATCCTAGTTACCGTTCTAGTCTGCTTCATGTGCTTTGGGTTCTATTTGAAGTGGAATCATGACCAGACTGTTAAACTCGCGAAGCAGATGGAGCAGAAGATTGATGGTGTTCTAGCTTCGAACGAAGCCACGCTTCAAGGCGCGCTTAATTCGTTCAATACCGTTATCGCACAGAAGAACGAGAAGATAGCCGCGCTCGAGGTCGAGAACATAACCTTACAGGAAAAGGAGAAAACCCTCTTAGCTCGGGCCGTAGAGCAGGAAGCAGCAGTACAACCGATACTGGAGCAGTTCCCTGAGGTGGCTAAACTAGTCTTCACACTGAAGGAAACAATCGCTACAGTTCAAACGGAGAACGCGAACCTGCGTATTCAACTAACATTGACACAGGATAAGTACATGGAGGCTAACAAGACAATCGTGGTGCTCCGCGACCAGAACGTGAAGCTAACCATGGCCCTAGAGGAGGTGCGAGCAGATGTACATAAGGCCCTAAGTATTAACAAAGGAGCTTCTACCGGATGGAAGATTATGGATCTAGTCTTTAAGGGTGTAGTTACCTACGTAGCAGTATTCAAATAGGAGAAACTAATGCCACAACTAGATATAGATATTGTCAGGCTACTTACACTTATCTTTAGCACGCTAAGCATCTTCGCCAATATTATTCTTTACCTGGTACTTGTTGCCCTACCGAAGAAGCGGGCAAAGAACCCGGGGAATCCTTCGTCCACTTCGAATCCGGGAAACGGTCTTGTAGACTTAAAACTTCTTCGGGACGAACTTCGGGGTTGTAAGGAACATCGAGCGGAGGCGTACCAGGGGTTTCGAGGGGAATTTCAAAGCCTTCGCTCGGTACTCGTAAGTCATGGAGATCGGTTAGCGGCTCTAGAGCGAGTTCGGCATCCTTGAAGATTCTCTCTATTATCGTATTAGCCTCTGAGGCCTTTATCCATTTGAAAATTGGTTGTTTGTAAGAGAAAGCTAGTTCTCCAATGACTTTATACGTATGAATAATCTTAGCTTCTACGATTCCTTTTCCGACTCTTCGGAAGATGATTTCTCCAACGATGTGCTTGATATGGAGTCCTGACCGCGGGTCTTTATAAGTTGCTCCAATTGACATAGTTTCTCCTTTCTTAGCTTACGAACATAATTATGCGAATATCCTGTGACACGAGAGAGTTGTTCGGTAGACATATTCCACCACTTCTCTGGAAAGCTATCTCGTGTAAATCTAGCGTGTGGTCCCCCCCTCGGAAGCATTGTAATATCACACGCCTTTAACTTCTTACGTAACGCAACTGTACTTACTCCAAGATGTGAGGCTACTGCCCGTACCCCATGAAGCTCTATATACAGCTGTTTAAGTGTATCACAAACGTTCTCCGTCTCAAGTAATATCTCCCAATAAATCAACTTTTACCTCCTTCCTCTTGAAGTCGAGTTACCTTATTAAAATCAAATAGAAGTCTCGCAAGAACGACGAGCGTGCAACCTATGTGCTCGTCCTCGATGAATAGAGCACAATCCACCGTGCATCTCTCCATCCACGGGCACTTCTTACCGATCGTAGGAAGTTGTTTCTCATTCACGTTTCTTCCCTTCGATCAACGAGTAGACCTTACACATATCTTCCTTCTTTACTCGGATGGTCTCGCTTTCCACCAACGTAGATATTGCATCGTAGAACGCCTTGGCATTGATGATGTGTTGCATCTTATGAAGGAGAACACTGTGTGGCATTGAGCCTCCAGCCTGCCGTAAATGTTGAATGATTTTCTGGTGTATCATCCCATAGGTTGTACTTGCAGCGCCTTCGAATATACCTGGAAGTCTCTCTTCTAACCAATCAAGAATCTGCAGGGCTTCTATAAGATCAACATCCTGAATCTCTAGGAGACCGGTAGAGGCTATCCTCAGTATCATAGCCATACGAAGCAGGTGGTCTGGCTTACGTTCATGGTAACCTGCGAACTTCTCATCGAAGACTTTACTATGGTGATGTATTGTATACCACTTTTCATACCACGCCTTCGCCTCTCTGTGAAGTGTTACTTCACCGCTAATCTCCTTTAGCTTTAGAAGATCCTCGCGGAGTGACTCCCACTGTGACCCTTCGGGGCGTACTGGTATCGCGAATGTTCGGTCCGTATCCTCTTGAACGACGAAAAGAAGTCTTGACATGAACCCACCGCTGAAGGCTTCCCTTGGAAGGACGTCTACAAACCACTCTAATGTAGAGGCCCCCAGCATTGATAAAGCTACGTTTGAAAGTGAGGCTTCCCCCCTTATAATGGTGGTCGATTTCCAGACATCCGGAGCATCGAATAAAGTAGTGAGAAGTGGCACCATACCATCCATGTATCTCTGCTTTCCTAAAAATACGACTAGCTCTGGGGCATATACCAAACCGCACGCTTCTGACCTCCCTCCTAACCCATTAATCAAAGCTTCAGGGGTGATACGTTCCGACAGCACATTAAGATCTACAGCTCGTCCTAACGAGAGCGCTATGTTTGTTGCTGATGACTTCCGGCACTTGCCGGTTGGTGCAATTAGCACCAACGCGATGTTTGGATACACCTTATAGAACGTCTTATCAAAATAGACGTTCCGTCCCAAAACCGCTCCGAGTACCGTATACGCAGACGCGAAGTGAAAGACAGCCGGAGGCTCACTTGTCAACGTATAATCGTAGTACTTACGAAGCCAGCCCTTCTTCGGAATTAGAAAGTCAAATGGCTTAGTCGAAGTCTTTGGGAACTCTTGGGTCGAATCCGAACTTACCTCCGGTTCCAGTATCGCGTCCTTCAGTAGTAGCCGGAACTCCCGTTCCTCCTGATCTGTTAGCTTCCTCGGGAACTGTTCTAGAAAGTTCCTGGCCAGTATGTGCTCTTGGGAATCCCGATGAAACTTCTTCTGGCTCAGATACACCCGAAGTAATTGTAATTGGTTTTCCAAGTCGACTGTCATCATAAAGCTCCATCAGTTGAACTAGTGAGGTATAACATTTACGAAGGTCTAGGAGTTGTTGAGCCTTCTTCGCTTTGCGGTGATAACGTAGTAGGTACTTGAGAACGTTGTACCAATTTATCAGTACCATCGGATTCCGGTGTCGCGGAGCAAACTCCTCTGCTACCTGTTGGATCTCCATGCCTCCTGTACCATAATGGTAATCAGGAGTAATCATTCGACTGTTATTCCGGTTAATAGGTTGCGTCATCTTCTAGCTCGACCCAGCTATCGGGTGTCTCGTAGACTCTTACTCTAATGGTAGTTTGGAAATAGCGAATCGCAACGCCGAGGATGTAGAGTCCAATTTGCTCAGCAGTAGACTGTAAGTCGGATGGAAGCCTCTCGTTGACCATTTGATGGTCGAGGAGGGCGTGAACGTTAATATCAAGAAATTCCCCGACTTCCTTAAGATCAACTCCCATCCCGGAACTGGGGTCAATCGTACAAAGGACCCCGAGCTCAACGAAGTAAGTATGCCCGTGCACTCTGCTACAAGCGCCCTCGTAAAGAGGGAGTCTGTGGGCTGCGTCAAACGAGATCTTTTTCCAGATCCAGACTTCTTTCTGGGTTGGATCGTAGTTAAGGGTTTTTGCTTTTTCATTCATGTTTTCTCCTTAATAATGAAGTTAGTTGTGTCTTCTCGTGGTCCTTAGTTAAGGACCGCATGAACGCAATATTCCAGCAGGCGAGACGTCGATTGGTAAGCGAGAGTTCCTCGTGGAGTCTATGTGTAATCTGACCTTGGCCTCGGATACTTGGGACCTCATTCATCTTATAGCCTTTGAAAGGTTTGGAAGTATCAACACTCCATATACCAGGAGGATTCCAAGTAAGCTCCCTGAGGTCTCGCAGGCCTAGAAGATGATACCATTGTTGCTCTACAAGGCGATTGTCTCGGAATAGCTTTGGTATTGTCTCCTCTCTCGGAGACCGGAACGGAAAGCAGATCGGACGAAGTCTCCTGTGTGTCATTTCGGTAAAACAACGCTTTCGTTCCGTATAGTCCTTTCCCTGAACTACACCACCGATAGTCCAACGAGCCGTCTTTGGACGAGCTAGAGTTAGTTCATCTACAGCGAGGAGAGTCTTCTCCTCTTCGTCCATCCAGTCTGGAGCGATAACTGCAAGAGGCATTGCATCAGCGGCTGCTTTCAGCAATGCATCTGTTGAGAGTGGTGCTCCGAGTTCATACATTGAGTTGTCAAGGAGACAACCCTGATAGAGCTTCATGTACTCTTCCGCTCCAGGAAAGTCCGGCTTCAAGAATAGATGAGCGAGACCGAACCGTAGATCCTCTAACGGTGTAAACTCTTCTATGTACTTTGTAGGAATCTCAAAGCTGAGTAGCACTTAGTTTCCGTTTCGTGCACCGGATGCGGTCTTCACGAGGCCATATCCACCAAGCGCCCCAACGATAACCTTAACGAGCAACCAAGCAGTTGCAAAGGCGATCAGGGGTTTTCCTGCAGCAAGGATAGTGTCAGTGACCTCACCGATACAGACTCCAATGGTGATGATGATCATCGGAGCTCCTCCTATCTTGATATTCCACTTCAGTAGAAGCTCCTTGATGCCTTGAGCAAAGACTAGAACAGCCGCCGCGATAATGATGGGATCCATAGTTTCTCCTTTCAGTTATTATGTCTTTTCCCAGGGATAGTACCTCTGGGAAGTACAATTCCGCCTCGTGTTTGACCTTGCATCATAGCCTGTCGAACTCTAGCGTCTTCAAGGTTTATTAGATACTCTGCCTCAGCAAGACGTTCGACTATGGTGAAGTTCCTTGGAAAGATTACAATCACCCTCTTAGTGAAGTAACTCCTAAGTCGAATGAAGGGCTGAGTCCAGTCTGGATCTGGATCCTTTCGTGGAATCTCTGTAGGTATTTCTGTTCCAGCAATAGTTACCCAGAGAATAATGTCAAGTTCCTCAGGAACCTTTGGTTCGGGTTGTTTTCCGATAATTGGTATGTCTTCCATAGTTATTCCTCCGTTATAATCTTGGGCCGGATCGCGGCCCGGATGACGGCCAGGGCGGCTTCGTCGGCCTCGTTGTCGTAGGTGGCCTCGCTAACCGACGGAATGGTTGCTCTCGTATGGCCCAGACGAAAGGCGTAAGCGCAAAGTATGGCATCAGGCATCCTCGCCATCGCCTCCTCGACCTCCTTCGGGAGAGGGCCGGGGTTCGGGTCGAAGGTCTTTATCGTTCGCGTAGTCTTGTCATACTTGAGCGCACAATGCCCCTCTCTGCGCTCCGCGTCGTCGGCGGGGGGAGGGGCGGGCGGGCCGTCCTCATCAACGTCGTGAACGCCGGGAGGGAAGCGTGGCTCGCCCTTCTCGCCGGAGGACTCGATGAGGCGGCGGATGGCCGCGCAGAAAAGACAATCACCGTATACGCACTCGTCTAGGCAGGCCCGGATTTCCTCGAAATGCTCAAGCATTTGCTCTTTGGTAATTTCGCTCATTTCCCTTTCTCCTCTCTCAGTTTGAGTGCGGCGCGGAGGATGGCCCTAATGCCGTCGTTAGAAAAAACCTGTTCAGTAGGCAGGTTCTTCCATAAATTGACGTACCGTAAACGTTCCGCCCCCATCACCGCCTCGATGAGAGGGGCTTGCTTGGCGAGCTGGGCCGTCATCCAGTCATGGTCCTTCTTTAGTTGCTCATATTCTGCGCGGTTCATGGCTTGGCCTTGTCCGGCAGGAAATCTCGATGAAAACGAATGATGATAAATGGGCGATGCCAAAAGTAAAGACACAAATGAACCACGCGCCGCCCGAAGTGGATGAACCAGACCGGGGCCGAGGAGCCTTTGTAATAACGATAAATTTTCATGTTCGTCCTTCTCCTTTCGCGGGGGCGGGCTTGGCGAGGTCGGCCTCGGCCTTCTCGGCGAGGGTCTTGAGTTCATAGACCTCGTCTAGCCTGTCGCACATCCCCCATGCGGCCCGATAATCACAGCTGCGGCTGTCTTCCCGCCGTAGCCGCTCGTTCTCGGCCTTGAGCGCGGCGTAGTCTTTGAAAAATTCAAGCAAATCAATCCAAGCCACAATTCCATTAAACTCCGAATCAAAGCCTCCGACACACTTGTTCACCTCCTTCTCCAGTTCCTTCACTCGCTTGGCTTCAATCACTTCGATACCTCCTGCCAGTTTTTACCGATTTGAACTCCTACGGGAAGTACGTATCCACCGAGTACGTCGACAGGCCTCTCCATTACTAGTTTCATGAGTGCACCGATCTCCTCTGCCATATGCTCGGGACACTGTACTCCAAGTTCATCGTGGATCTGAACCCAAAGGAAGGCCTCAGGTGGAAGCTCACGGTCTAGTTCGATCATAGCCTCCATGATACGATATCCTGCTGTAGATTGTGGGATATAGTTATACATCTTCGGTACAACGTTCTGACCAAAGAAGTATCTACGATGCCCATATGGATTAACAAGATATCCGTCAGCTTGACCTTTAGCAGCGACTTCCTTTCGCCAGCGGGCAATATTGGGAAACTGATAGAAGTACTCATCGATAAACCGCTGAGCCTCAGCAACAGAAAGTTTGTGTTCCTTTGCAATTGAAGGTGCTCCTCTTCCGTATCCGAGTCCATAGACAATCATCTTAGCTTTGAATCGTTGTTGATCTGTGACCTCAGGCACGGACACATGATAGACCAGAGCTGCTGTTCTTCGATGGACGTCCTCTCCTCGTTCAAAAGCTTCGAGTAGCCGCTGTTCTCCAGCGAGTCGAGCAGCAATTCGTAGTTCGATTTGGTTATAATCAGCGTGCACGAACACATGACCCTTATCTGGTAAGTATATCGCTCTTGCAGGCCCCTTTGGGACATTTTGCAAGTTCGGGTTACGAGAAGCGAGCCGTCCGGTCGGGGTAATATGGACCAAGAACTCGGAATGAATTCTTCCATCATGAGTTTCCTCCATCGAGAAGTATGTAGAAGCCAGTTTTGATAGCTTTCGGAGTGTTAGAAGTACATCGACAATCTTATTACCTGTAAGGTCTTTTAGTTCCTTCAACGCTTCTTCATCAGTAGTTGGAGACTCCTTTCTCTTACCGAACATCTTCGGTAGTTTCATCTTAACGTATAGGAGGTCTGCAAGCTGTTTTGGACTACGCCAATTGAATGCAGGATCTCGAACCATTTCCTGAAGTAGCGCCTCGTATTTTCTGACTGTTGCTTCTAGTCCTACTCGCCACTTAATTTGCAGCTTTCGATCCACGCTAACACCGCGCGCCGACATACGGGCAAGGATGGGCAGGAGCTGCATAGTGTCGTTGAAGACTCTCTCGAGGCCCAGACGTTTAAGCTCATATGAGGTTTGCTCGTAGATACGGAGTGTCGAGTCAACATCCGTTGCATTATAGAGGTCCAGATCCTCCCGAATAAGGTGTTTCCAATACGGGAGCCTCGTGTAGATGGAACTAACGAAACCCAAATCACTTGGTACCTCCCCTAGAATAAGATGATGAGCAACCATTGTGTCATACAGTGGTCCCTCGACTTGAATACCATTTTCACGTAAGTGTCGGATATCAAACATAATGTTATGTCCGACCTTTAACCTCGTCGCTTCACCAAGAAGAGCACTCAGTGCAGGCTTTGCTGGTATAATGTCCTTTACGACAAAGACAGTTCCTGGTTCATTAGCTACACCTACCCTTGTAAGGGAGTTAAACGTAGGTCTCAATGAATTCGTTTCAACGTCTACGGAGATTGGCTTTGTCTCTTTCGCTAGTTGAGACATATGAATACTAGATGCATCGTAAGTATAGTTCTGAATCGGTTCAAGATACTCAGCTGTATACTCCTCCCGTCCGATCTTCCTTAAATCCAGAATGACAACAGGGATAAGATCCTGTTGTCGCATCACTGCAGCAGGATGCAAAGTTGGTAGAACCTTACAACCATTCGGAGCTTGGAAGACAGAGCCACGCCATCTAGAGATTTGCGCGTGTCCTGTAACAGCGAAGAGCGCTGTATTACCTAGAAGAATCGTCAGATTAAACTGTTTCATAAACTCTAGGGTTTCGTGTCTCTCCATGCAAGTGGACACCTCCTCCGGTAGGGGTGTTCGATTTTGAGGCGGTCTGCATCTGACAACATTCGTGACAAACATCTCGGAACGTCTAATGTCAGCTTTGTGGAGGAGATAGTTAAGAGTTCTACCAGCCCCACCAACGAATGGACGGCCAGATCGTGCTTCTTCTTGACCGAGAGCTTCTCCAAGCATAAGCGTCTTCGCACCTTTCGGTCCTTCGCCAAAGGCATAGCCTTCTCCTTTCTCGAAGAGCGGACATCCTCGACAGAACTCAGGTTTTGTTGGCATGAGGGGCCTCCTCGAAGATTGAATTCGAATGTCTCTCGGGACCCATGCCGTATCCGTAGAGGAAACCAACGGAGTCGAACTTACGTCCGATTATCCATCCTTCAGGAAGTGTGGTCTTTCCCTTTTGTATAAGAGCTGCAACGAGCACTCGGGGTTGGAGAACCTTTGGAAAATACTTTAAGTAGTGGTTTATTGTTAGTCCCTCCTCGACAATTACATCAAGGATTACATGCGTACGAAGTACTCTCGGGTTAATGGCCGGTGCAGTCGCTTTTAGAAGATGTGGTAAATGAATGGCTCCAGTACTATAACCTCTACGAACTAAAGGAAAGTACACGTCTGCAATCTTCCCTGGATACATCCGAAGGAAGTCACTGGCAAACATAAACGCCCCATTCATGATAACGTGAACATGTATTGGATATCCTGTACGTGTGAAGATCTTGGCAGCAATGTTCGCTGTAGCGTCCCTTATAGCATCGGCCGTAAGAATCGAGGTATTCATCCTCGGCGCACCAGATCAAGAAACTCATCTCGCGACGATCGATTTGAGAAGAATACCCCACGCATTGCAGATGTAGCAACATCTCCAGTAGTCCTTGCACCACGGATTTGCATACAGGCGTGATCGCCATATACTAGAACTGCAGCACCGAGAGGTGGATGGAGAGAATCAATCTTCATTAGTTCGTCTGCTAGAGAATCTGTAATAGTTTCCTGTAGAATAGGCTCCTCGAGATGTGTTTGGATAAGACGAATTAACTTCGAGAGGCCAAGGACACTCTCTGTTGGAATATACGCACAACTGATATCTAGTCTCACAGGAAGTAGATGATGTGGACATAGAGTATACTCTATGTGATGTCGCAGAGTAATCATCTGGTCGTGCTTCTCTTGGAAACTTGTTAACTGGAAGTTACGTTCGTGAAACATCTCCTCGTAGAAGTTTGCGACCCTTTGAGGGGTATCCTCGTAATTACGGTCTGAGGTCCATTCAGGACCGACTAGTCCTTCTAGGATAAGAGCGACCCCTTGGATAACTAAATCCTTATCATGCATATTACCTTACTTTCAGTAACTTGTGGAGCTGAACACTAATAGGCCAGTTTAATGTGGTAGCTGTCTCTATAGCGAGTCGAACGTTATTGGAATCTATCCCTAGGAAGGTATTAACTGGCTGAATGAAGTGGTGTGGTCCTCGAGTGAAGAACTTGGATAGTGTCCGGATCTCCTCGAGTGTCCATACTGGAACGAGCCACTTCACTTCATGGGCTAGGTCAGCTGCCTGCTTCGTGAAGTGTCTATCCTTCTTTGGAGATACTGAGACGAGGGGAACACCCGTCGGGATAATAAACGCCCCGCTAGTCTCTAGGTAAATTAGGAAATCTCTACGGAGCTCCTCGATAAGAGGGTTCAGATCGTGGATACAGGGCTCACCACCAGTGATAACAACAGGGAATCCAGGCTTCATTCGGTGTGCGAGTTCATAACTAGACACCGTCTCCTTAACGTCCTTGTCGGTGTCACAGAAATCACAGTTTATAGGACAGCCCGCAAGCCGAATGAAGTTTACTGGTCTTCCAACCTGAGTACCTTCACCTTGGATACTGAAGAACGTCTCAACGATTGGGTAATTCATTCTTTCTCCTTGAAAAGGTTCCCGTCCTATCCAGCCTTCGGACGGGGAAGCTCAGGCGTCAACACGTTTTGGCCCAACGCTGCTGGACCTGAGATCATACCCCTACTTTCCGAGAGGGAAGAAGCTCTGAACCCGAGCTCGGACTTCGCCCTCGTACAGCTGATGCACGACAACGACTCCGACCTCTGCACCGATATAGTCATCGGCGTTTAGTCCTACGAGCCCCTGAGTTGGCATTCCGATGGCCTTCATTAGTGCTCGCAGCTTCCACAAAGCTGTAGGGGACAACATAAAGTTCCCGAACACCTTTCGACCGATGTCCGGTTCGTCCGTGATCGTGAAGGTCATGAGCCAGTACTCATTGTTGTTGGGACTTGTCTTGTCCTCTACCTTGTCGATCCTGGTCGCATACCGACCCTCTGGAACGGCTTCACCCTTTGCGACGCTGTCCCAGTCCACATTAAGTTCTCTTGGCATATTACCTCCTATGCACTTTGTAGTTTTTTCCAGATAACCTGGAAATCGGGCACCTCGAGTTTCTCAAGGACACCCGTACGATCCTTTACTTGTTGATACATGCCTTCAGGCTCTGTAAGTATTACCCGCGTCTTAGCCTTTACTGACGCGCTGAAGACATTCCGTAAGTGAAACACACAGTCGAAGAGAGCTCCAGCTTCGTGTTGTAGCTTACCTGGGAGACTAGGTCCGGCGATGATTCGACCAGTGTCTTCATCCTTGATAATAGCTTCCTCACATGTTACTACGACATGTTTATCAAGGTCGATAAGCTTTCGTAGAAGCTGTCTCATCCTTTCGATGACCTGCATCCAGTCTTGTAGCTGGGGAAGCTCTCGATTTGCTGCCTTTAGACTCACTTCCATGATGATACGAGAGGCTTCTGTAGCTGTGTCAAGAACTACGGTCTCGAACTCCTTGACGTTCTCCTCGATAGTAGCTTGGAGCAACTCGATATAGTCTCGAGGCTGAATGAAGGCTATCTGTTTCTTACGAACGGTTAGCATGCCTCCCAGACAGTCAATAAACAATGGGTTAGGAAATGTTCCTGCGAACATCGTTTTACCAGAGCCTGGAGGTCCGTACACAAGTACAGTAAGATACTTTGGAGGTCCAGGCTTCGTCCGTTGAAAGATAAATGACTTGGAAGCTGGGAGCCTAACACTTGTTATAGGGGTCTTTATCTCGTTTTCCATAATCTTGTAATATCCTGTCCTTTAATTGAAGTGCTTTCCGACGAAGTCTTTCATCGTGAAAGATTCTTAACCAGTAGCGTAGGGCTGAAGTACAAACAATGCCGAAACAGACACCGATTAAAAAGTGCTTAATTAATCTTACCTCCTCTTCGTAGAATATATACATAGTGTGATACCTGAAAGCATGAGGCTTCCGAGTAGTCATGCTCGTATATCCAGCGTTCGAGAGCCAGATACTGTTTAGGTAGCTCTAGCTCCTGTAGTGTATCTTTGAAGGCTTGCCACTTCGGATCTGGAAGATACTTCATCGCGTCTGATTCATACAACGTTGTAATGTATTGTAGGTTTTTCCAGTTCATCTGATCAAGGTTCTGTTGAAATGTAGTTTGAGGCTGGGTTATTAGGTGTTCGTTGTAGGATGTTGTATTCACAATAATGTTACATACTAGAATCATACTGAGAAGAAACATTCCTATACTAATACCAGTTGCCCAACGGTCTCCAGATGTCATTCTATCATACTCACGTTGCAATATAGACGACACGATTCCAGTACTCGATCGCTCGAGTAGGATGTTCATGACCTGCGACATTGCCTCGGTTCATACATTTGGTACAGTGAACGTAAATGCATCCACAGCAATCGTAGAACCGAAGATACTTCTTAGTTTTGCACTTCGGGCAGGCTCTAGCCCGACTCAGTTGTTGCTTAGAGAGGGCTTTGTCTTCACATGACATGTTACAATTCCTCCTCTTTTTAGAGCGTTGACATAGTTGGTTACTTGTATCTGTGCAGCACGGCTGCACAGATGAGTATAAATCCAATATACTAGATTCTGGTACTTTTGTTCAGTACTCATACCTTTTAACGAAGCCCTAAACTTTTGCCATTCTGAATCCTTTACACATTCCTTTATCTCTGCCTGATAGAGGGGTTTGATAAAGATGAGGGTGTCCCAATTGCATATTGTGTCCTGCTTCATACCTCTTCCTCTTCTTCTTTCTCGGTGTAGTCAGCTTCACGTGTTGCGTAAAGGTCAGACGGGTCTTTTACTTGACCAGAGCAAAGCTCAAGATAATCACATGTACGGTTGTATCTTACACACTCGTTGAAGTGCATCTGAAACAATGAAGCAGCCTGGTCGAGATCTCCTTTCACAGAGAGCTCGATAGCTTTCGTAGCAAGCATTTCCATAATGTCTGCCTGCTGAATAGTTTGTGAAACACAAAGGTCTAGCTGCCGCCGTGTACGTGTAATAGCCTCCCTAGCGAACTCTGCTCTATCGAGTTTACGAGATTTCTTAATGGCGTTGATGACAGCGCCTTTCGGTAGAACACCTAATGCTTTTTCCGCTGCGTAGGAGTACAGAGAGATCTGTGGATCGAGACGAAACTTCCGGAAGAATACTGGACCGAGCTGGGCTGTGGTCTTTGTCTCAAAGAGCCACGGATGTCCTAGCCATGAGATAAGCATATCGATTCTAAAGTATAGTGTATGTCTACCCAGTGGTACAGATCCTTCTACTTCAGGGGCTAGAACTGTCCACGCCTCACGAGGGTATTGCTCTTTATACCAACGATACATCTGGATGGTGTAGGCTTCCTGTTTCTCTAGGTCCTCAAGCTCTGGTTGAAGCCAGGCAGCCTTCCCTCGTGTCTGGTCGAAGATCTGCTTGATATGCGCTTCTGCGTCCTGACCCTTCCCGATGTAGTGAACAGCAAGTGCACTATGAACTGCACGTCCGACAATCAACGGAACGGCTTCTCGCTTCGGAATAAGCCTCATAATGAATTGCTGGTAGTAATAACGTGGACACCGTTGATAGGCAGCGATACGAGAGTTGTTTATCCGCATTATTCAACCGGTAGAGTAAAGGGAACTGCTTCATTGTTCGTAAATAGGAGTACGAAGCGCCACTGTAGAGGTGTGGCATTTGTCTGTGGAGACAGATTATGAACCTGTGCCTCGAAGCCTAAGCTCTCATTCTCATTAAGGGCTTCGTTAATCTTTGTCTCGGCTATAGCTCGATCGTTCGTGTCGATAAGAATTACCTTAGTCATGGAAGCTCCTTAAGCAAAGGATCTGTAGTTCCGTTCGCAACGAACGCATCCTCACGACGGATACAGGCATCACACTTATGACACGGAGTTTCACCACCGGCGTAGCATGTCCATGTCTTCTCGTATGGGACTCCTAGGTCGAGGCCGAATCTAACGATCTCCATCTTAGTAGCGTGCAGGAATGGAGTCCAGGATAGAAATGGTGAAGCAAGAGCTGCGCGAGCTGCATCGGCCATCGGTTGGAGAAACTCATAACGACAGTCAGGATAACCTGGATAGTCTTCCTGGTGTATACCAGTTACTACACAGGTAGCGCTGACACCATATGCAAGCGAGAAGGCATATGCAAGGAAGATCATGTTTCGACCTGGCTTCCAAGTCTTTGGAAGCAGAGGTTCGGGACCTCCCTGGTAATCGAAAGGACGATGCAACATGGCCATATCGGGTGTGTCAAAGAAGTAATGTTCGGTGATTCCATAGTGAGCGATAAGGGCCTTAGCGGAATCGATCTCACGAACATGTCGTTGTCCGTAGTTGAACGTAAGGGTTGCGATCTCCTTCGCGTTCAATACGGCTAGCCCAAGAGCTGTTGCAGAGTCCAGACCACCAGAGAGAACGACAAGCATCTTACGTTGCGGTGCTGGAGCGATACCAATCATTCAAATTCTCCTTTAATATACATGGCTCATGAAAGGTAGAAAAAAGAGGGTATGTGGCAGCGATCACATACCCCCTGTCCATAGTCAGCTGTGACTTATCCCGGACTACTTGATAAGCCCGATTTCCTTGGCCTTAGCGAGGATGGCCTTCTCCGTCGCGTACTTCTTGACGCGATAGGCCTTCTGCTTGGCGATCTGTTCCGGGGTCTTGGTGGTGTGATACTGCTTCCGCTTCTCGCGGTCGGCCAGGATCTTGTTAGCCTCGGCTTCGATCGTTTCCTCGTCCATGGCGTCGACTTCGCTCTTTACGAGCTCCAGGAGTTCGTTGTCTTCGCTCATTGGGGCACCTCCTTATAAGTTACCTCGACCGCTTTCCTCTCCGGGATCCATGTTGCTGCGAACCCCAGGTTCTGAAGGCGATCCGTCAGGCTGCGAACTTGTTTCCGGTCCTTCGATCGGTGTGCTTGGTAAAGCAGGCTTGTCAGGATCAATACATCGGAATCTCCTTGTGAAGTCTTCAAGGTGTTCAGTGGGAGCGATGCAGAAGCACGGGCCATGCTCAATTGGGTTGAGTATGACAAGGGTATACCCGGCAGGAACCTGTTTCGATGCCACTTCGAGGGCGTCGAAGTTCCGTTGGGTGTACGCTGCTTCTGCTGCATTAAGGACTTCACTGAAATCATGTGTGTCTTCTAACAATGGTATCTCTCTTTTGATATCTCTATTATACTACATCCATAATCAAAAAGCAAGAGGCTACTGACCCTTAGTCACCCTGCTAAATAAGCTCCTCGTACTTTCGCTCAAGCTCATTCCAGATGACTTCGTTTGTATCAACGGTTCTAGGAGCTGTTTGGATGTTTGACCAGACAGCGTCTGCAGTTAGGGTATCTACATCTCCATAGCAGATACCGTTGTTTAGAAACTCACATAGCCCATAGGGGCTATGCTCTGGATACTGTGGCTTAAGGCTATGTGTACAGATATCTACGGGGGTAACCTTATAGAAACCATGCTTTGGGTTCTGATAGACAAGTAGATGGAACGATACAGCACCTCTCGGGCCTTTCAAGACCCAGTAGATAGCGAGGTCACCTGATTGCGTTTCAACGAGAAACTCACGTTTGAGTTCTTTGTTCATATCTTTACGTTGAACCTCCTATATGAGATTGTGATGTCGCCGGACCAGATGTTTCGGGTAAGTCTTCCTTCTAGAATAGTGGCTTCTCCTTTGGTCTTCCCGATAACCCAGTTCTTGACGATGATGTCAGCACGATCTACAGAGACACTTGTCCTCTTCATACGGAGAGCACGCAAGAGAGCGTTCCGCATGTGTGCTTCATGGGAACTGAGTGTTTCTTTCACTTCAGCTCCTTTGCACCTAAGGTGCCTTCGACGAGGGTACGAAAGTCATCACATTGCTTTTCGGTGTCGAAGCTTCCGATGACTACATTGTTGCCTGAGGACATTGCTGCTTTCAGGAACCAGAGATTGGAGGTTGCGTTATACAACTTATAGATGTGATGTGCATATCGTAAATTGTGAAGGGATCCGTTTCTGCTATCCTTGATCCACATCAGAACCCTCCTTCGAGAGCTTCGTAGGATCGAAGCTCTGAGCGGCTTGAAGCCTCTCGATAAGAGCCGGAATTAGAAAGACTGGAATATGGATACCCTTCTTTGTAGGGGTCCATGCACCTCCAGCATAGATGTTTGAGAACCACGTACGAACGTCAACGAAGTCTGCATCGTTCTCGTGACGAACGATATAGATCTCGAGCTTCGTTGAGTGTGTGACCTCGACTGTACCAGTGTGTAAACGTCCTTTAGTTCTAAGCATATTTAGAACTCCTTCCAGTGTTTGAAGATTAGAAAGAGCGAGAACATTCTCTGAGCTTCGAGACCGTCTACCTCTCCTCGGTCTCGATTCCAGGAGTCAAGTAGCTCGGGTTCTTCCATAGCATCGACGTAGTTCTCTACCTCGGAGAGAAGAAACTGTCGGATTGCTTCTCGTACATCGTCGATGGTAATGACATCCTCATCCCGTTTCACGTTTCCTCCTGTAGCGCTTTGGATGTGCTTTCGTGGGTGTCTTCATCGGCTTCGGAAGTCCAAGCCGCTTGCGGGTCTTCGCGTTAGGATAACGCAGTGCGTTAGCTTCATCTGCGATGAGACGAGGAGACTTCTCCGGATTCGTCTGGATCTGCTTGGCTACATGAATAGGACCAAACTCTCCAGTCGCGACGAGCATCGCTAGTAGCGCGGGGTTGAGTCGTCTCGTCATAACGTTCTCTCTTTGATGAAGCGTTTAACTGCCTCTGTTTCCTCCATACGCACTCCGGCGACGTCGAGCCACGAGAGGCACTGATACCCGTGTTCATCAAATGGGGGGATGATACATCGACCACATCCTCCGATTTCCTCGTGTATTGCGTCAATACATAGAAGACACGTACTTGCACAACCGTAGTATGTTTGGTCGAGGACACGCTGATAGATCTCGTCGCTGATCTCTACGATAACTGTATCACTCAGTTGTACTCGTTTCATGCTTCGTCCTTCAGGAAGTCGTTGATTGTATCGACTAGGATCGGCTTCCGGAATTCATAGCGGTTCTTGTCTACGTCGACGATATGTCCGTCAACGTGATTGTGGAGAGGCCACGAGTCCTCAAGTTGAAACTTGAGGACGATAGTCTCTCCGGCTTGAAGCTGTGACGCTAGTTCCTCAAGCTCTTCCTTCGTAAACGTGAGACTCGCGTCGCTAGATACATTTAGTTGCATGTGTGCTACTCCTTTTCGACGGTGCCTTTGTAACCTTGATGGATGGTGATTGTTCCGTCCGCCCACTCGGTTGCAATTGC